>Ga0255376_1025_pt2 | contig 12592 bp, 9 predicted proteins | sample ANMaggSeSYBR01C3_FD_182095 | JGI IMG/M metagenome (GOLD analysis project Ga0255376, IMG submission 182095) | Sediment cell enrichment communities from methane seep in Santa Monica Basin, California, United Staets - ANME aggregate JGI... | ecosystem: Environmental > Aquatic > Marine > Cold seeps >...
GTTTAGACCGAATTGACCGTCCATTTGGGAAACTGTCAGAAAAGATGACCGGCTGTTTTTTCCTGCTGCTGTCAACGGTTTTTTTAGATGGCGAGCAATCAGAAATACAGTTTTCAAAATAACTGCTTCATTTTCTGAAACATCTAGAATACCTCCATTGTTTCCTTTGCTCGGAGGATTCATATGGATGAAGGCGGAGATTTTTTTATGTTTCGCGATTATCTCATCCATTTTCGAATGAATGTCATCTTCGTCTGCTTCAGTGAGATGAAAATGCAGCATATCACCTTTCAATTTTTCTGTTTCCTTGTTGTAAACTGTACCTAAATGGATCATGCCAACTTTCAGGTCCTGTTGGAGATAAGATTCCGCGAGCAATCGGGATTTCTCCATACCATCATCTGTGATTAAAATTAAGCTGTTCTCAGGATGTTCAAATTCCAGAAAATCGGGTTGAGGGAGTTGTGTTGCCCTAACTGAAAAACGTTCAATACTTGTCGGATTTGATTGTGGGTTTTTCTCAATAGCTGAGGTAGAAATGGCTGTTTCAACCGTAGCTGTGACTTCAGTTTCGGTGTTGAATTTCTCTATGACTTGTCCGAGGGTGCGCAGTATAGATAATTCTTCCGCTTCAATTGTGGGAAGCTGAGGAAATCGTTCCTGCATCGCACCAAGAATTTCAACACGCTTGATGGAATCAATGCCTAAATCCGCTTCCATATCCATCCCTATCTCAAGCATATCTGTTGGATATCCGGTTTTTTCACTCACGATTTCCAGAAAAGCGGGTTGGATTTCGGATTCCAAATGTGGGGCAGATTTTCCACCACCAACATTTTCAGCATTCGTTTCTGATGAAATTTCTTGTTCCCCTGTTTCTTTTTGCGATTTTTTATGTGATGTGCTGCTGAGCGCACCAACAATCTGTTCAAGCGTTCGCAGAACCGCTAGATCTTCTGGTTCAATTGCGGGAAGATCAGGGAATTGTTCCTGCATAGCTCCCAGAATCTCTACTCGCTTAATTGAGTCGATGCCCAGGTCCGCTTCCATGTCCATATTTAGTTCGAGCATATCGGTCGGGTAACCTGTTTTCTCACTGACAATCTGTATGAAGGATTGTGTTAGTTGATTGATTTCATATCCTGTAGAAGAAGGTGTGCTGTTTTGCGGGGAGTGTATTTCGTTTTGAGGACTGGAAATTTCTATGGAAGGCATTTCCACAACTGGTGAAGAAACCTCTATTTGCGGACTTTCCTCTATTAAGTTAATCGGTTCTTCTCTGTGGTTATTATTGTTTCCCGCAGAGTGAATTAATTCTTTAATCAACATCGCGTATTGCTGGGAAAAAACCGTTTGTGATTTGATGTATTCCAAGTGGGCATTAGAAGTTCCCGCTTGCTGGTTGTTTACGAATCCGGCTCTTTTTTCCATAATGGAAAGTACGCGCTCTTCATTAGGCTGTATCGAGTTGCTTCGCACTTTTGAAATGATCGAAATCTCCGTTTGCGTGATTTCCTGGATAATTTTTTTAGAAGCATTGTCATTTTGAAGGAATTGTTCATGCGCTTTTAAGAAACCATTCTGGTGTTCTTGGAAGCGTTCAACGAGGGACTCGATTTGTTGGTGGTTTTTATTCATGTGTTGTACCTTTAAAGACGATGAGGTTTCAGCCCTTGCATTGGTGGGCAATTCATTGGATTTATCTTGAATATCTAATCCAGGTGTTGAAAATTTAATATTTTCAGAAACACCCTGTTGAATAGGCTGCTCAGATGGGATGGTTATTTGTTTGATGTGAGGTTTTTCCTGAAGAGCTTTCTCAAATTTACTGACAGTTTTTTCAGAGGTGTAAAGACCGCCGTTCAATCTGACTGTCACTTTGCTGTAATTCGGCTGGGAGAACACCTGGTATTTTCTATAAGGGTCGATATCACCCAATTTGAATCCAAGCACACGCATTTGTAGAACCGCTTGTCTAAATTGCAGATCGCTATTCCCTTTGGCATTTGCATTTAGGGTAATGGTTTCATGGGGTTTGTCTTTTAGAATGTCTTTAACAAGATTGGTTAATATATTTTTTGGACCGATTTCAATAAAAATGGAACCGCCATTTGTATAAATTTCCTCGATCTCCTCTCTAAAATGCACTGGATTCAATATGTGGTCAGCAAGCATTTGAGATATTTTTTGCGGATCTTTATCATATTGATGGGCGGTGGAATTGGAATACACAACACCAACTGGTTTTATAAAGCTTTCTTTCTGGATAGCTATCTTGAAAGGCACCTGGGCATGTTCCACAAAGGAAGTATGAAATGCCGCTGATACTTGAAGCGGATAACACTTCAGGCTCAATTTCTCCAGTTTCGGCTTGATGGACTGGACAGCTTTTGTGGATCCGGCTAGTACCACCTGTGATGGGGAATTGAAGTTGGCGATGGTAACTTCTTTGTGGTTTTTAAGGAGACTTTGGATTTTTTCTATATCACCCTTCACGGCGATCATCGCACCGGTATCCTTTTCTGAGGAAATAGGTAAGCTCATCGCCTCCCCCCGCGCTTTGGCCAGACGTGTGAATGCTTCTTCGCTGAAAACACCGGATGCCCAAAGGGCTGTCAATTCACCAAAACTGTGGCCGGCGTAAAAATCAGGTTGAAAATCAGCATCAGCAAGAAGTTTGTATGAGCCCACGCTAAACATACCAATTGCGGGCTGCGCGTTCTCTGTTTTTGTCAACCGTTCTATTTGGTTTTTCCGTTCATCTTCCGAAAACACAGGTATAGGGTAGACAATGTTAGTAAGAGGTACTCTCCCATCATCAGTAATTATTTCATTCGCTTTTTCAAAAACCGTACGGAATGGTGGAAAATTGATGGCGAGTTCTTTCCCCATGTTTACATACTGCGCACCCTGTCCAGGGAAAAGTGCCACCGTTTTTCCTTTTGGATCCATTCCTGATTTTCGGTAATAGATCCCTTTTGGATGAGACCAGATTTCTTGATCATTATTCAGAGTGATCAACTTGATGCAGCTGCGTATTTTTTCGCAGGCATCTTCAGCTGTTTTCGCGATAAAACCGATTCTGGCGTGATCAATAGGAATTAAAGAATTACTTGCTTCCTGATCGAGTTGATTGAGAAAAATACTGCTGTCCACATCCTCTAATTTTGCCAGCGTTTCATGGCAATCTTTTAAAAGTTGTTCCGTTGTTTGCGCTGAGAGCAAGACTGTAAATGGTGCATTTTGAATTCGATATGCCTTGTTCTGTTCATGCGAATACTCTTCCAGAACTATGTGGAAATTCGTTCCACCAAAACCAAAAGAACTGACACCTGCCCGGCGGGGAGTACCCATCTTATTCTCAAACCACGGGCGAGTCTCATTGTTTAAATAGAATGGCGTATTCTCGATGGCAAAATCAGGATGCGGTTTAGAAACATTGATGGTCGCCGGCAGAATCTTATGATGGAGTGCAAGGGCAGTTTTGATCAGACTGGCTGCACCAGCTGCCGCTTTTGTATGCCCAATTTGTGACTTGACGCTACCCAAGGCAATTGTTTGTTTAGCTGAACCTTCTAAATCGAATACCTCTCGCAATCCTTCAAATTCAGCCGGGTCCCCTGCTATTGTCCCAGTTCCATGAGCTTCGATCAAACCAACAGCATCTGGCGGGAATCCTGCGTCTTCATAGGCGCGTCGGAGTGCTTTGGCCTGGCCGCTGGGCCTGGGCGCATAAATGCTCTTATAACGCCCATCACTTGAGGTGCCTATGCCTTTGATGACGGCATAAATACGGTCATTATCCCGCTCTGCGTCTTCAAGGCGTTTTAGTACCAGCATGCCGATACCTTCGCCGGTGAGCATACCATCCGATTCTGCATCAAAAGCTCGTAAATGATCACCTTTTGAGTATGCGGGGGTTTTGCTGAAACACATATATGTTAAGATCGAGTTGTCTGTGTCCACACCACCCGTGATCATCATATCGGTGCGACCTTCAAGCAATTCACCAATTGCCATTTTTGTGGCAGATAATGAGCTTGCACAGGCCGCATCAATAACACAGTTTGTTCCGCCAAAGTTAAAGCGGTTTGCAATACGGCCTGAGATAACATTTCCGATTGCACCTGGAAAGGCATTTTCATTCCAGCTGACATATGCCAGTTTCATTTTTTCAACGATCTTTTTTGTATCTTCTTTATTGATCCCGCTTTTCATTAATACCTTTTCCCAGATAGGGTATTGGAGTCTGCTTAGAAGTGGGGCAAAGAGTTTGGAGGACATGCCTACAAAACCCAGAATGACACCAGTCATATCCATGATTTCCTCTTTTGCATTGATGTAACCAGCATCTGATAAAGCATCCCGGGCAGCAATTAGAGAAAGTAACTGTGACACATCTGTCACTTCAAGAATATTGGGCGGCAACCCAAATTCAACAGGATCAAAATCAATATCAGGAATAAATCCTCCATATTTGCTGTATGATTTATCTGGCATATTTGGATTTGGATCAAAATAATCGTTTATATCCCATCGGGAGGCGGGCACTTCGATGATACAGTTGATTTCCCCAAGAATATTGTCCCAATACCGGGTAATATTTTTTGCTTGCGGGAAGATAGATGACATTCCAATTATTGCTATTGGTTTCATGGTTTACCTCAAAATACTTTTTTATATATTTTCGAAATTGGGTCCATCAATTATTAAAGAGATGAAACCAACCACATTTTTACCTATAACCTCAGATTTGATTACAAATAACACAAGAGCCTGAACATAGTTTCGAATTTTGTTAGATTGGGAAACAGTTTGGTATTAGTTGGGTCTACAGCTTCATTAATGATATTCATTTTGGAAGAACTTTGATGGCTGGTAAAAAATTCAATCTGAAACGATAAGAAGAAAAAGGGGTTAAAAGAAGCATAGAAAAAATTTTGAAAAAAGGAAACACCTTATGCAAAACGTATTATCAAATGAACTTGCTCATCGGCTACGACTGGAAGAGAATGTAACTTTGGATATAGTTTTTATAATTTTTGGAAGTGTATTTGTGGCATTGAGTTCCCAACTCACTTTTTATTTACCATTTTCACCTGTGCCTTTTACTGGTCAAACGTTTGCTGTGTTATTAACCGGTGCTGTGCTTGGATCAAAGCGAGGTGGTTTGAGCCTGGTGCTATACCTCATGGAGGGTGTAATGGGTCTGCCAGTATTTGCTGGAGGATCAGGGGGATTGGTTGTACTCTTCGGACCAACTGCTGGATATTTAATAGGTTTTGTCCCGGCAGCTATGCTGGCGGGTTCGCTTGCAGAGAAGGGGCTTGATAGGCATCGGTACTCCATATTATTCGCCTTCTTTTTAGGACAAGCGGTAATTTATTTCTTTGGCGTATTACACCTGTCATCATTTGTTGATATTAGGCAAGTATTCAAATTGGGTGTAGCTCCATTTATAATTGGCGATACTATCAAAGCTGGTATTGCAATGCTGCTGCTACCATCTGTTTGGAAGCTGATTAAAATAGAGAAATAAATCACTTATTAATTTAACAGCAAATTCACAATATTATGGAAATTTGAGTCGCCTTTCCCTTATTGGGTGCAACGCGGGTGCAACGCCCGTGATACCAGGTGGAAACAATGGACGCTGTGGACAAAATTGTGCTTATTTTGTGTAACCTGTGGACACAATGGACGCTGTAACACGCTGTGGACAGCATGAGTACCTGACTTCGAATCAGTGAGTTCAAGATTTATATGAAAAAGATTTTAGATTAATTATGCTGTAACCACCTCCTAGATATCTCAAGTTCGCAGTAATATTGAACAACACGGTCAAGCAAGCAACTATAAAGAACGTGTAAGGAGGTCTGTAGTGCGGTTGAAAATCCAGACATAGCAATAAGGGAGTAACATAAAGCTATGGAGGACAAACATGAGCACAAGAAAACGTCGTGCTTTCACTGCAGACTTCAAGTTAGACACAGTCATGGAGGGTTTTCGAGGGGAAAAGAGCATTTCTCAAATTTGTAGAGAACGAAATATCACCGATTCTCTCTACTACAAATGGCGTGATACATTTTTGGGGCAAGCCGAGGATATATTCAAAGATCAACGCGGTACAAACGCAAAAGGTGCCGAAGACCGCATCGCCGAATTGGAGCGGATGATTGGCCGATTGACAATGGAAAACGACATCTTAAAAAAAGCCAAAAGCTGGCTGGGCACAACACGCAGGAGCAACGGGAGATGATCGCAGCGATCAGAAAAAATTACCCAATAAAATTCGTTTGCCAGGTTTTAGGTCTGCCGCGTAGTACCTATTATGACAACCCTGCAGCAAAAGCTGATGATGAAGGATTTTTAGCGGCCATTGAAAAAATCATTATGAAAAGACCCTACTATGGCTATCGGCGCGTCACCCATCAGTTGAAACGCAAAGGTTATAAGATTGGCGAAACCCGTGTTAGAAGGCTTCTAAAGCAGCTGGAACACAGTTGTAGTGCGGGAAAAGCATATATTTCTACTACGAACAGCCAGCATAACTTACCACGCTATCCGAACCTGATCAAAGATCTGGTGATTAATCACCTTAACCAAGTCTGGGTGGCAGATATTACCTATATCCGGATGGGACTTAGATTCATCTACCTGGCTGTGATTTTAGATGCCTACTCTCGTGGAATTCGGGGATGGCATTTAGGCCGGGGGCTTGAAAAAAGTCTGACAGTGTCTGCTTTGAAAAAAGCCTTAACAGCATATCCCACACCTGAAATTCATCACTCGGATCAAGGTGTTCAGTATGCCACACCAAGTTACACTAACTTATTTCCAGATACAGTCCAGATCAGCATGTCAAATATCGGATGTCCAACCGAAAATGGGATTGCTGAAAGATTTATTCGCACATTCAAGGAGGAACATATTGACTATACTGAATACATGAATTTTACGGATGCATTCGGGCAAATCGAGTACTGGATGGAAGTTGACTATATGACCGAGAGGATTCATTCTTCGCTGGCATACTTGACACCATCTGAATTCGAGGCTGTCCAAGTTGCCTGTTGAGCGCTTGCATCCTCTCTTATTCACCCCTGATTACTGTCTGGAAAAACAACCGCAGTACAGTCATCTCCAGCACCACTTTTTTATATAAGTACAAAATTACAAGCTTTCCTGTTAGGTAAAAAGTCTAAAGTAGATAATGAAGGATGTACCCTATTGTAAGAGGGACACCAAATAGCGTGTTATGTATGATTGTTGTAGTGAGTAGACTGCGTGTTTCTTGATAGGCATATCCCATTAAAAGCCCTGCCACGGTTGTGAGAGCTACGGTAAACACAACAGAGCCCAAAGGCATGATAAGAATATTTATAAAATGAAACGTGCCCCAAAGTATTGCTCCAATAACTGTTCCTATATGAAATCGTGCCCGGTGATCTTAACCCTTCCTTCGAGGTTATTCATCAAATAGGTCTGGATTAGTCCTCTAAACATGGTCTCTTCGCAAAGACCTACGATTATCCATTGAAATGTCATGGTACCTATAATATTTACCAGGGTAACTGGTTGGGGGATGTCAAGAGGTGTTTTCTCAATAATTTGAGGAATGTACTTTAAGGACATGAAAAGACCAAAGAGTGCACCTATTCCAAACATTCGTGAATGAGTGAAAGTGGGTGGGGTTTCCTTCAAGTTGAAACCATATTCACCTAGTCTTCCTTTTGTTATATAACAGATTAGCAGGAAGGGTATCAGGAATTGTGGGACATGTACCAGGGACGCGAGAATCCACGAGGAGTCCCGTATTATGTTCTCGTAGTATTGGAGTGAACTAATCGTTGTATTTATGAGGATAATAGTAAACACCACAATAATTGTTACGCCTAACATTTTAATGATGGGTGCGGGTTTTAGCTTCATTTTTATCCTAGAAAGTTGCACTTACTAGTTGAATCTAAGATTTTTCAGAATGTGATTTCTTCAAAATGATCAGCGTTCCCACCATGCCTACAATAAATCCAACAGGGCAGATTAATGTCGCTACCAAGAAGAAGGCGACCTCAAAGAAATTTATGATTTTATTCAGAATTACTAAATTTTCGGTGATTGTACCTAAAGCATAAAGTAAATTGTGGAAAACGACGCCCAATAAGAAACTGGCTGAAGAGAAACCTGATAGTAGCAGGTAGAATTTACGTTTTCCCGATATTTTTTCCTTGTATGTAGTGGTTATCAATCCGACTCCTGCGAAAAAATGGAGTATCCAAAGAATAAAGATATAGGGGCCCACCATTCTTATTATATTGGGGACAAACATATCCAGCATTACAAGAATTGAAAGGATCATTAATGCGCAGAAAAGAAACTGAGAGGAAAGTAATTTTATTTTTTTAGTTTTCATTCAATCTACTTTCGCCGTTGAAGCCTACCCTTAATTTATACCACTGATGATAAGGCTTTTTCGGTTTTGGTAATTGAATTCATGGCAAATAACTTAGGTGGTTTACCGCCTAATGTCTCATATGACACTTGATTATGGATTAAAATATCGTTGAAGAGAAGTCCTTCATTCTCATTACATTGTTCTTAATTAAACCACTTTTTAGCTATTTCTAATTCTCTGTAATACGGAACAGCACGGTCAAGGATTGCTGTTATTATCTCGTTTATTTGAGTCGCCTTTCCTATTTCGTGTGCAATTCGTGTGCAACCGGTAAGGCTCCCCTAAAATAGTACCACCCATAAGTAGACACTTTCGAGGTTAGCAGAAAATTCACAATATTATATGGAAACTTGAGTCGCCTTTCCTATTTTCGTGTGCAATTCGTGTGCAACCCCTGTGGAAACAATGGACACTATGGACACAATGGACAGTTTTTTCTTTACTTTGTGTAACCTGTGGACACAATGGACTGTTTTCTCCCTGCTTTTGTCTGTCAAGCCCTCAAATTTAGCGCAACTCATAAGTAGACACTTTCGAGATTAGAAGAAATATATTAAATATTTGAAAATTTGAGTTTGTTTCAGGGATTTTATGAAGAATTAGCTTGATCGATAAGGTCACAAGGCTCATCCTCTTTGTCGGTCTTTATTTGAACCATGATTATTTTGGTTACTTTGTCGGTGGAATTTTGCCAATGATGAGGTAAGTTTGCGTTATATAAAAGTGCGTCCCCTTGCTCCAATAGATATACTCTTTCTGATACTATACAAATCAATTCATTTTCGAGGCAATAGAGAAACTCAAACCCAGAATGTGAAACTTCTTTTTTTGATTTAGACCTTGGAAAAACATGTAATTCAAAAAACCTACCAACAGCCGGGATAAATCCGGGGCTTAGGTCTGTTATCAATCCCTCTGAAATTTGGATAGGAATTCTTCGATTGGATTTTGAGAAAACGATTTCATCTTCGGGTTTAGACACGGCGAAGAAATAAGAAATTTCAACGGACAGGGAATCTGCGAGCTTCTGTAAAGTAGCAATTGTTGGAGATGTTTGACCTCTTTCTAACAAACTTAGAGTGTTTACCGATACATTGCTTTGATGAGCCAGTTCCCGTTGCGTTAAACCCGCGCTATTTCTTGCCTCTTTAATCCTTCTTCCCACGTTGTTTGAATTACCCATGCCCATTCACCTTTAAGTAGAAATTTTACAGAAAAAAATCATTTGTTTTTACTAATCGTAATAATGCATTATCTATTTATATTCACATAATATTATTATATATTATACCTTTTCTAATAAAATATAGTATAATAAAAATAATAAATACCATTCTATTGGTGGTGGCACATAATGCAATTTGAAAATTTAGTAAAATCCAAACTTATCAATATCAAATTAAACGCCTCAAATAAAGATGACGCAATTAATCAGTTAGCTCTTCTCTTAGAGCAAAGCGAGATAATAACATCAGTAGATGAATTTACCAAAGCTGTTCATGAGAGAGAAGCTCTTACGACAACTGCAGTTGGATTTGGAGTAGCCATTCCGCATGCCAGATCTTCATCTGTTATCGAGCCTGGAATAGCAATCGGCCGCAGTCATGGTTTTTCCTGGGACCAAGAGGCTGATTTCCCAATTAATCTTGTTTTTTTGCTTGCGGTACCAGCAAAAATTGAATCTCCGGAATACATGGGAATATTGGCATCAATCGCACGGATGCTTGTTCATGAGGAATTCCGAAAATCCCTAATAGAAGCAAAGGACATTGATGAATTTACATCCATTATTTCTAATGGAAAAAAGTATTTGGTCAATCAATAAAAATTGATCCGTGATTAGTATTATGTAGAAAAAGGAGGTATTTACTGAGAAATATATAGAATAGCTTTGAGATCAAAATGTAAAGATTAATTAAAAAAAGGAGATAAAAATCATGAATGAGTATGGAAAACTACTCAAAAAAACCAGGGAACACTTAATGACTGGTGTTTCTTATATGATCCCGGTGATTCTAGCCGGCGCAATGCTGATCGCTATTTCTCTAACCATGACCCAGGCTTTACACCTTGAAGGTGCTTTTGCCGATTTCTTGATGTCTGTCGGCGGTACTGGCATGACTTTGTTTGTGTGTGTTTTGTCCGCCTACGTTGCTTATGCAATAGCTGACCGGGCAGGTATCGCACCAGGGTTGATCGTTGGATATATGGCCAGCCAAGCAGGAACCGGATTTATGGGCGGAATGATTGTCGGTCTCATCGCTGGATATGTTACCTATACAATCAAGAAGTTAAAACTACCCAGAAATATCCAACCCATCATGGCTTTAGTGGTCTATCCACTGGTATCCACGTTAGTTACTGCTGCAATTTTCCATTATGTGATCGAAACCCCAATTGTAGCAGCCATGGCAGGACTTACTAATTGGTTAACGGGTATGTCCGGGGCGACACCTATTGTGCTCGGTGCTATCCTTGGCGCTATGATTGGCTTCGATTGGGGCGGACCAGTTAACAAGATTGCCTACACCTTTGCAGTAGGTATGCTGGGTGAAGGGATTCTGGAACCAATGGGTATGGTTGGACCTGCAATTAGTGTAGCTCCAATTGCAATGGCCGTTGCTTCCTTCCTTGCACCACAGAAATATAGTGAGGAGGAACGTGAGGCTGGTAAAGCAGCTCTGATACTTGGATTAGTTACAATTTCAGAAGGAGCCATTCCATTTGCTGTACTTGATCCTCTCAGAGTAATTGTTTCCTCGGTGGTTGGGTCAGCAGTAGCCGGGGCAGTTGCTGGCGCATTAGGTGTTGGGAATAACGCACCACTCGGTGGTGTTCTCATCCTACCTGTTGTTACTAAACCACTCATGTACCTAGTTGCACTTGCAGCTGGTGTAGCTGTAACCGCACTAATGGTGAACTTACTTAAACCCGATATAAAAGCTGAAGCAAAAGAAAAGAAATAGAAAGTTAAAGTAGATGCTCTCCTGAGAGGTGAATTTCCTTCTCAGGAGAGCTAGTTAAAAAAATAGGCATAGTTTTATCAACTTTTCAGGAGGTAATCAAATGAAAATAGCCATCGTTACTGCTTGTTCCGTGGGAATTGCCCATACCTATATGGCAGCAGAAGCACTTGAAAAAGCTTGCAAAAAAATGGGGCTAGAAACGTGGGTCGAAACACAGGGGTGTGTAGGAATTGAAGATAAAGTGCCGGAAGATTTTATTCAAGAAGCAGATTTTGTGTTAGTTGCTGCTGATATGGGTATAGAAAAATCTGAACGATTCCAAGGCAAAATTATATATGAGACTATTCCATCAGAAGTCCTCAAACATCCACAGGAAGTCGTTCAAAAAGCCTTAGAATATTTTGAAGAGCATAAAGAGAAATAAAGATTTATTCTTATTGCAATTTATATTATTAGATATTTTTAAAGGATTTCAATAATGAAAATTCATTTAATCACTCACACTCACTGGGATCGAGAATGGTATCGAACCTATGAGGAATTTCGTATTTTTTTTGTTGATCTAATGGATAAATTGCTGGATCATCTCGATGAATTTGATGATTATAAATATTTTTTATTGGATGGACAGACCGTACTTTTAGAAGATTATTTGGAGATTCATCCCCATCAATCAAGCCGGCTGAGAAATTATATTCAATCTGGCAGAATAATTATTGGGCCAATGTATACGCGGCCCGATGAATACATCCCAAGCGCAGAATCCCTGGCGCGAAATTTCCTTATTGGCAGCTTAATGTGCGAAGAGTATGGCAAGAAAATGCTGATAGGTTACTTTCCAGATTCATTTGGCCAAGCTTCCCAGATCCCCCAGATCCTTAATGGTTTTGGGATAGATAGAGCTGTTTTTTGGCGCGGTTTATGCGATGAAGATACAAAACAGACAGAATTCTATTGGGAATCAGCCGATGGAAGTAAAGTGCTGACCGTATGGATGCCATTTAGTTATGGCAACGCATATATGCTGCCCACCGATAAAAGTAAAGCAATTGACTTTACGCGTAAAGGGATAGATGTGTTGGGAAAAATGGCGACTACTGGCAATATTCTTTTTATGCGCGGATGGGATCATTCAGGATTCAGTCCGGAAACAAATGAAATCATCAATATT
>Ga0255376_1003_pt1 | contig 12193 bp, 17 predicted proteins | sample ANMaggSeSYBR01C3_FD_182095 | JGI IMG/M metagenome (GOLD analysis project Ga0255376, IMG submission 182095) | Sediment cell enrichment communities from methane seep in Santa Monica Basin, California, United Staets - ANME aggregate JGI... | ecosystem: Environmental > Aquatic > Marine > Cold seeps >...
GTAAAACAAAATCAACTAAAATTCTTGATTCAATAAAATAATTATTCACCACCATCTTAATAAGAACTGCCGGAACAATCAAAGAAATTAATGAGCTAAGATAAACCGAAGAACTCCGAAGCACTAATTTAATATCCATTAATCTATGAACAACCATCGCATAAGTAAGAAAAGAAATATACGCGACTACTCCGAAATTTAAATAAGGCTTAATCGGAATACCGTACCAAAGAAAAAAATTACAAAAACCGCAACCCAAACCGACAAAAGAAGCAAAAATAAGATATTTTGTTTGATTACGTTTTAAACCAACGCTTTTATTTAAAACTTTAAATAAAAGATAAATACCATACCCGGAAAAACCTAAATATAAAAAAACAATATAAAATAAATGTAAAAAACCGCCAATCGGCCAAAATTCAAAACCTTGCACAGACCTTAATCCAACAATATATAAAGATGAATAACTAAATAAAGATAATATAATTGTAATAACATAGCCGGATATAATTATTTTACTAGTTTTTTTATTCAAATTCATAATCGAAACCATCCAATGAAGATAAAGAATCGGAATAAAATTTGCCGCTAAAGATAAAGTCCCCACCCAAAAAAATGCCTGATTATAACTATCGCTAATCTGCCAAAAAAAATAAGAAAAACTCCAAAAAGCAACTGTTAAATTATATATTCCAAAAATTTTATGCAAAAAAGAATCTGGATTTTTTCTATAACCAATAAATGCAAAAACAGTAGCGCCAACACCATTGATTAAAGCTGATAAAGCAAAAATATTCATAAAATTTTTCTTTTCTAATATAATTATACAAGAATTATACAAACAAACCAAATAATTTCGAAAAAATTCAATAAAAATGTTATACTTAGCAGTATGAATAACAAAAAAATACAAAATATAAATACAAATGGAATAAAAATAGAAATAGACGGTGACAATACGATGTTTCAATATGAGCATCTCTCAATATGCAGAATGATGTTTAATAAATTCCTTACTTCGGCTTTTCTTCTTTTTCCTCATGATTTTTCTCATCATTCAATAAAAAAAAGTAACGAACCGGCCAAAATTGTTCAGGAAAATGTAACGACTCATCTTGCTCTTGACGCACTTTATAGTGCGGGTACAAAATATAGAGCAACAAATGGGCACCATAAGGCTATTGCCGAACATGTCCTTTTTAATTTGAATAGCGCTAAAGCCGTACGCAACCGGCTTAAACTTGTAAAAAAATTATTATTTTTAGCTATTAATAAAAGAAAAGAGCATGGCCAAAAAATAATTAACATAACTAGCTTGGCTTCCGGTTCAGCCAGGGCGATAATTGAAATCATCTCCCTTTTCCCTAATACTAAATTTAATCTAAACTTATTGGATCGCAGCCAAGCCGCCCTGGATATAAGTGAATCAATTCTAAAGAAAAAACACTTTCCAAAAGTAACTTACAAATTAATTAAAGATAATGTAAGAAACTTTCCTCTTTATACAAATGGCTGTAAACAAGATATTATTGAAATGGTAGGACTCATGGATTATCTAGATGAAGAAAAAGGAATAAAAATTATTAAAAAAATATTTAGCGAGCTTGATAAAAACGGTTTTTTAATTACTGCTAACATACGAAATAATAGTGAAAAAAAATTCACAGAAAAAATTATTAAATGGAAAATGATTTATCGTGAACCAAAGGATTTAGTTGTCTTAATAAAAAAATCCGGTTTAAAACCGAATTATACAAAGATTATTTATGAGCCGCTAGGTATTCATGGAGTTATTTTTGCCCAAAAAAAATAATATTATTATTTTAATTCTTCTACTTTTCTCATTACCTTTTTAGAAATATCTTTATAGGTATCTTCGGCTTTTACATCATTATAAAAAAATGGTTTGCCAAAAATAATTTTTGTTTTACGCTTTCTTAATAAACACTCTTTAAAGCTAATATTATAGGTATTGCCCACAAAAACCGGAATGATTTGTGGGTTAATTTCTTTAATAATATAACCCAATCCTGGTCTTGCCTCGTCAGGAGAAAAAAATTCACTCGTTCGACCGGTTGGAAAAATAAGAACAGATTGATTCTTTTTTAATAAATTGATAGTTTTAGCAAGAGCATCTTTTAAACTTTTTGTCTTTTTATAAACCGGATATGCGCCGGAAATAAAAAGAAACCAACCATACCACTTTTGCCAAATAAATTTGTAATATGTCATAAATCTATAGCATTCAATCTTTTTTGAATGATTTTTCGGGATACAGCCACCAATAATAAAAGGATCAAACCTACTATGGTGATTAGCAACGAATAAAGCATTCTTTTTAAGTTTTTCAAAATTCTCCATTCCGGTTATTTCCAGATTAAGAAAAAACCTGGCGATTAAACCGGAGGAAATCCTTGTGAATTTTTGAGTATATTTTAATATCATTTAAACTAGCTAAAATTTCATATCTTTTACTTATTTTAGCATAAAACCTCTATTATAGTAATTAAAATTTTTGCAAACAAAAAATCAAAGAAAAACAGGGGTAGATTTTTATCTATCCCCTGCTATCATCAACTTTCCAGCAAAACATGATTTTTTATTTTGCCTTACAGCAATTTGGGCAAGAACAAACTGATTGATTAATTCCTTTAATTGTTTTTAGTTTTTTCTGCTCCGCGCCTTTTTTTGATTTTTTTTGTTTAACTGATTTTCCCATAATACCCTCCTTAGTTGTAAAAGAATTAATAAAAAAACCGGCTTTTTCATTTAAAGCCGATTCATTCCTTGCTTTCGTAATTATTTACGCTAAGCAAAAACCGGCTACCAAACCATAGCCGTAGTAATATTTATTTTGTTTTATAACTATTTTATTTTGCATATATGGATTTATTTGTTATAAGAGGCGGGGCAGTGATTTATTTTTTAAATCCACTGCCCCAAAAAATGCGCAACACTTGTTTAGTTGATACTACTTTTTAAGGAAACTTTTTTCGTTTGTTGCCCCAAATTGTTTTTACCGGTTAGTAACTTTTGTAACAACTGTCTGTTTTTCTCATCTTTCTTTTTCTCTGCTTCTGTCATGTCTTTTTCCTCCTTTTTATGACTATCGTTGATTATGCTTTTCTGACAAAAGAATAAGAACGACCCTTTTTACATCTTTCAGAACGTACAATGTTTCTTACATGTTCATTTCTCTTTTCAACCATTAACAACATTCTTTTTGTATCTTGATTTTGTCCTACCGTTAATGGCTCTCTTTTATTAAAATCAATCTCCAGATCATTATTTACTTTTTTGGGGGCCATTCTTCCTCTCCTTTGCCTTATTGCTGTTTAAAGTGTTGTTTTAAAGAACTAAATATTTTAAACTCCTCTCCCTGCCAAATTGTTTCGTATTATCCTCCTTTCGAATAATTAAAAAAGAGCCTACAGACAAAAACTGGCTCTTCGTAAGAAGAGCCAGTTTTTTGTTTTTCCCTAATGGTGTATCAAGTTAAAACACCACAAAAAACCGATCTCTTCGCGAAGCTAAAGAAATAGTAAAAAAAGAAATTGGTTTTTTGTAATGTCTTAGTCATATATAAAAAGAAATAGGTGAATATCCTATCTGTGTATAATTATACCACGCAATTTAAATAAATCAAGCTATTCAAAGTTAACAAGATAAGAAAACAGTAATATTTTACTAATATTAAACAAAAATTCAATTAATAAATTTTATTATAAACTCTGTTAATCTGGTTAATTCCCGCACTTTTATTGTTTCTTTAGTCGTATGGCCACCCCGACCGCCATAAGAAATATTTATAACTTTAATGCCTTTACCGGCAAAAATACTGGCATCGCTAGCGCCACCCGAGCGCTCAAAAACGGTTCTGAATTTCATTTCTTTATTCAGGTTAGCTATTTTTTTTATTAAACGGTCGGATTTTAAATAATTAAAGCCGTTAAACGTTAAAGTGGCTTTAAATTTTAATCTTGCCTTCTTTAACCTAACCTGCTTCTTGAATGCTTTGTTGATTATATCAACCTGTTGCTGCGCCTGTTTTAGAAAATGACTTCTAACGTCACCTTTAATATAAATATTTTCCGGCACGGTATTAAAAGCTGTACCGCCTTCTATAATTCCCATATTCGCGGTTGTTGATTTATTGATCCGGCCCAATTTTATTTCACTAAGCGCCTTGGCCGCGATATGCAAAGCATCAATCCCTTTTTCCGGATGCGCTCCGCCATGAGCAGCCCGGCCTTTGACCCATATCTCTATAATATAAATAAAAGGCTCGGCCAATGTTATATGTCCGAGGGGACTGGCTGAATCAATAGCCAGGCCTTCTTTGGCTTTAAGCTTTTTAAAATTAAGCTGTTTGGCGCCAACACAGCCGATTTCCTCCTCGCGCGTAAAAATTAGCTCCAAGGGCCGATGTTGCAATTTCCTTTTCTCACATTCCTTAACCGCCTCTAAAATAGCAGTAATACCAGCTTTATCGTCCGCCCCTAAAATAGTCGTGCCATTGCTCTTAATAATCCCTTTCTTAATAATCGGCTTAATCCCTATTCCGGGCTGAACCGTGTCCATATGCGCCGACAAGATAAAAGGCTCGCCTTTACCCGGAATCCTGGCAATTACATTGCCATAACTATCGCGCCCGGATTTAATGCCAAAATTTTTTAAATACTTTATAATATATGCCGCTACTTTCCGCTCTTTGCCAGATAAGGAATCTATCTTAACCAGATCTACAAAAGTTTTTGTTATTTGTTTAGGTTTAATCATAAATTATTTTAAATTTAGTAATTAATATCATACTAACTTATTTTTACGAAAAATAAAGAAAATATTGATTGGTTTTGGATCTCATTATTTTCTGTTTATCCCTCTATAATCCTAAAACCATTCAAAATAGCGTCACACATAAAATCTTCAAGCGGTGCAAAATTATTTTTTAATTGGCTTTTTCTAAGATAACTTAAGTACAATCTTTTTTCTTTAATCTCAATAACAGCCGGAGGTAAATTATTTTTGAGAAGCATGGCTGACAATATAAGCCGTCCGATACGGCCATTGCCATCAGAAAAAGGATGGATTTGTTCAAATTTGCAATGAATTTGCGCAGAATGCTCAATTATATCCTTTTTCTTTTGATTGATTTCTCTAACCAGCTTATTCATCAACTCAGGGACTTTTAGATAATTGGCAGTCGGTACATTTGACCCCACCATTCTAACGCCATGTCTTCTGTAAAAACCCGCGTCATCACGAATCACGTTCATAAGAATGCTATGTAGTTTTAAAATCAATTTTTCGTCTATTTTTCGTCTTTTGGATAAATTATTAAACAAAAACTTGATGGCTGACTGATGATTTTTTGCCTCAAGGTGCTCAACTAGATTCTTGTTCTTAATTGTCTCATTCCTGAAAATAACAGCGGCTGTTTCATCCTCGGTCAAAGTGCTTCCTTCAATGCGGTTAGTATTATAAGTCAACGATAAAATCAGCTGATCATATAAATCAGTTCTTTTCATAATCAAACTTAATATATCTTTGTACTTTTTAGCTTTTTTATGCATTATATCTTTTTTGCTAATCTCCTCTTTTTCATCATCGCCAGATATTGGGATACCGGTGTATTTTGACAAAAGTTTGTCTATTGATTCGAATTTACTTTTATGCGGCTTTGATTTACTGTTTATCCAGCTGTTTAGCGTAGCAAAAGACACGCCTAATTCTTTAGATAAATTTTCCTGGGTAAGGCCTGATAATCTTTTTATTATTTTTAGTTTTTCTGAGGTATTCATATTTTTACTATTTTATGCTTCATAGTTTTATAGTACAAAACTTTATAAAGTTTGTCAATATTAAATATTTTATAAAGTTTAACGCATGATGCGGCATCATAATATAGTTGGCGTAGATACTGTTAAATACTGCTTTTTTTAATCTAAAATAAAGTCATCTCGCTTTCTTGTTGATTTTTAATATAATTATTAATTACCTGAACTTCAAAACCAACTGTTGATACTGCATACCCTCTAGCCCAAAAACTTGCACCAGTAAAATTTCTTTTTTTATTTTAAAATTTCCTGGCAATTGCTATCGCGCTCTTGCCTTTTAAATACCCAACTATCGAAGCCACGGCATATTTTGGCGGTATAGCTATGCACATATGCACATGATCAAATAAAATATTACCACTAATTATTTTACACTCTTTATAACTCGCTAATTCATGGAATACTTCAACTAAATGCTTTCGAATATCTATGAATAACTTCTTCTGCCTTCTTTTTGGGATAAATACTACATGATAAACACAGTCCCATTTTGAATGGGCTAAACTATTATATTTTCTCATACAATTTTAAAAGCAGTATTTAACAATACTGCCTTCAAAATATCATAAATCTTAATAAGCTGAAATAGCGGTAAAAGTATAGGCCAAGCCTTTATAGTCTCACCAGTCAAACTGGTGGATTACCTGGATTTATTTACCAACAACAAAACAGGGCACTTTGGCCCTGTTTTGTATAAATTCCATACTTTACTAAACTATATAGTCATAAAAGCTATCAATGATTTGTATATTTTGATTACTTAAATGGACAGCAATAAGGACAAGGACCACTTCCGAAACAATTGCTATAAGTAGCTAGCGCATAGTTCCCAGCCATTAATATAACCGCCGAAACAACAATAAAAACGATAATTACTTTTACAATATCAATAAAGCCCTCCTTCTCATCCAATTCTTTTCTTTTTTTGTAATAAAAGAAATATAGCAACAAGGGTATTATTACAGCAAGGCCATAAAAAATAAATAATTCAAAGCCACTATATACATTAGAATCGGTTAGACCAAATTTATCATTTCCCATAATTAATTGCGCGCACAAAAACCAAAACAGACTACCAGTTAATAATATTAATTTATCCTTTAAAGATTTGAACATATTATTATATTAATTATTATCATCGAATGTTTTCCATGGTGATTTCCATGGAGCAAACCACAGTAACGGACTTCTGTGCCTATATCTGACATATGGCTCACCTTGCTCTGTAAAATTTACTCCCCCTTGAGCACCTGTGGCTGGAGCATTAAAATGCTGAGAAAATGCATTTGCAATACTTCTGGAACCAGCCGAACCAGCATAACATGAATAAAGCTCTATCTTAAGATTGTTTCCTATGTTTTTCGTAGGTAAATTGCCTACTGTTATATCTGTATTTGGGTCATAACCTGGACTAAGTTTATCTGTCATAATCGAAGCTGTACCCTGACTAGAAGGCTTGTTGCCTCCCGAATAATTCTTACCTACATTTCCTAAATATAATCCCTCACTAAATCCATGCCCATAATAACCAATATACGATATGTCCTCTGTGCTATTTAATGTATTTTGCCATTGTTGTGGACTGCTGCCTTCTTTAACATAAACAGGTTCTGTTTCTCCACTCTGAACCATTTGTTGCGCACTTTGATATGCTATATCTCTAAAATAGCTAGGATTTTCTTTGTTGCCTCCATAGAATATTACTTTATCTAAACCAAACGGATCGTTATAAAGCAATGGATTATTTGATACATAACTATACGAATTGAGTCTCTGGGGATCAGCTAGTAATTCGCCAGTTTCAATTCCGTAATAATTACTACTATATACCAAATCATTTACTAGCGGGTCAATGCTTATAAACCTGCCCATAGCCCCGTCCTGGTATCTAGCCACCATATACGATAACTCAGTATCGTCATCATACTCATGACCGGTGAACTTCCTCTGCTCATCAAAACTACCCTCCTTCTCATTCATCCTTTGGTCCCCAAATGGATAATAATCCAATAACTGCACTACCGTTCCATCTTCGTCTGTTACCACACTACTCCCACCTAAATGGTCGGTATATATGTTATATGTGCTGGTAGATACTCCGTTTGCTTCTATTGTAGCAATTAACTGATTATTAGCAAATATATGCTTAGTTTTGGTGTTTCCGTCAGTATTATAATACTTATTCGGATAGACGGTAGTTACGGTTCCGTCAGAATAACTAATGCGGTTGCCCTCATGGTCATAAGCATAGGTTATAGTCGTGCCACTGCCTCCCTGCCCGGCGGTTTCTTCCTCAAAACGGATCTCGTCTACATAAATGGTGGTGGTATCATCGCTCATTATAACTACACCGCCAACTGTGTCCTGGCCGATGTTAAAATCTTCTAATGGAATATCAACTTCATACCAAGTATTGGCGGCAATGGAGCCGCCTGAAATATAGTCGGTTACTACTACGTTATCAATCACTTCATCGTCATCATCATAAAGTTCAGCCACTAAATACTGCCCGCCGGTTGATCCGCCGTGTACGGCAAAACTAAGGGTTTCATAGTCGCTCACGTCAATGGCCGAATCCCTATGGATATAGAGACCGCCCCAGGAATCCGTATTATCGCACATAAAAAAACAACCCTGTGGTACTATTATTCCCACAGGGTTTTTTAAAAGCGTTACTAATCGCACTCATCATCAGGCGCCAGGCATACTTCTTCATCACCGCTTTCATCAACATTTTCATATAGGCCTGGGTCAAAATTAACGCCCACTTCTCTTCCTTCTAGAGTTTCTCTTGATTTGCCGTTGTCAATACCGCATTCTTTAAATAACATAGCCTGTCCTCCTTTTACTGTTTTTCTTTCATTAATACTTCCAGACAATCATTCAAGCCTTGATTCAAGGCAATGGTCCAGGCTTTATCAAGATTGTCTGATTGGCCCTGAAAAGACAATTTATAGCCGTTACATTTTAAAATTATACCGGTTTCAACCTCCGCCTCGGTTCCTATTTTATCGCTATTAATAGACCTAACGCTAAAATCAAATAAATCAATTTTGTCTATTAACGAAAAATAAGGCTTGATAATTTTTTTTGTGGCTAAAAATATCGCGTTAACCGTACCCACTCCTTCATCCGCGGTAATCTCGACTTTACCGTTTACCTGAATCCAAACAGTCGCACTGCTTTTCTTTTTTTCATCGCCAATAAGACTAAATGTGTTGCCCGTTGTAACTCTTAAAATTTGAAAGAACTTGTCCATCTTTTCCCCCTCCTTTTCTGTTTTAACTTAAGGCTTAATATAAAATCATAATAACCCCATATTAAACTATAAGCGATTCAAAGATCTAAAATTTAAAAAACCGTCTTCTTTGAAGACGGCCTTTTAAAATGTGCTTTACCTTTTTATGCCTTCAAAGAATACAAAACTTGGATCATAATAATGATCTGAATAATACAATTGTTTTGTGTTCTTTGGCTTAATTTCATGCTTAAGACATTAAGGCCTTGTCACGCGCGATAGCGCGTTTTAACTCTTTATAAATCCCTCCTTAATTTTTTGTCGCGCGCGATAGCGCGCTCTAAACTTTTTTTGTTTCCTTCGTTGCCTTGTGACTTCCTGTGCATTTCAAGAACTTTATCACCAGCCATACTGCTAAATTCGATGCTATCTACCTCAATAGGTTCTTCGATAGATTCCCTTTTGCCTGTTTTGACTGTCATCTACTATCCCCTTTCTTTTTGAGTTAAAGGTTAACCGTTAATTAAATTAGAACGAACGCTTTATAAAAACCGTCCTTGGCAAGGGCGGTTTTTTATCTTATTTTGCTATTTTCTTGATTTCTAATATTTCACCGCCCCAAAATCTAATTTAATAAATAACAGACTAATAATGCCAGTAATTACCGGATAGTCTGCTTTTACTAATTTTTGGGCTGTTTTACTCATATGATACTATTATAATGATTTATCTAGCATTGTCAATCCGTAAAATATCCACTAATATAAGCTAAATAAAAAAATAATTTAACTTTAGCTAAATTTTCCCCAACTACTCCTTTATTCCGTCTAAATTAACATCATAAAGAATCTTTTCCATCAAATGGTTATACGTAAGAAGCTCAGATTTATCAAACCATATTTTTATCTCGGTTTCCGCTTCTTCGGCGGTTCCGGAAGCATGGATTAAATTTCTAACGCTTCTTTGGTCAGTATCAGCCAGGGCATAAGAATCCAAGGTAAGATCACCGCGAATTGTACCAACATCAGCTAAGAGCGGAGCGGTCGCGCCGGTTATTTTTCTTACTAATTCAACAACGCTTGCTCCTTGCCACACCATAGCCACTACCGGACCGGAGCTTAAATATTTAGCATTAGCCTTTAAAACCGCCCAGCCGTTTTCAGCGTAAGTTTTATAAGGCGACTTTTCACCTTTTTTCTCATAAGCCACTGAGGCCTTTCTGCCAACTTCTTCAATCCATTCATCACCGCCAACTTCGTAATAATGCTTGGTTGCCATTTCTTTATCCGGCATAACCATTTTAAGAGCGATCAATTTAAGGCCGATACGTTCATAGCGCCTGATTATTTCCCCCATTAAAGAACGCTGTATGCCATCCGGTTTTATAATTACTAACGTTCGTTCATCTTGTATTTTTTTCATAAAGGCGCTCAACAAACCTAAAATAATATATTTTCGGCTTGTAAAAAATTATTAACTTAATTAAATTGTTTTTTTACGTACTCGCATATCTGCGCTGGCGTACTTTCCGATTTTACTATATAACCGTCGGATCCGTATTGTTCAGCCTTGGCTTTATCATCAGAAGTTCCTAAATTCGTAAGCATTATAACCGGTATATCCTTGGTTTTCGCTCCTAACTTTAACTCTTGAAGAACCGCGAAACCGTCTATTTGCGGCAAAATAATATCCAAAAGAATTAAATCCGGTATTATTTGCACAGCTGTATCAAGCCCCTTAGCTCCATCTTCGGCAGTAATTACCTCAAACTTTTCTTGCTCTAATTTAGTCTTGTACATACTGCTAATCATTTTATCGTCTTCAACAAGCAAAATTTTCTTTTTTTCCATTTCCATATTATATTTCTAATTTTATACCCCTATTATACCAAAAAAATAAATTAAAACAAGTCCGTTTAACGCTGAACATCAGGCACTTAAGCTATTTCTAAACACTTATTGTTCAGCCAGTTTTACTTCTTCCCCGTTGCTTACTAAGGTTATTGTTCCCATCTCACTGGTTAAAAACGTTTCTACTCCTTCTAATCGCTCAAATCTTTTTATTACCCGCCGGCTGGGATGGCCAAAATTATTCTCTTTACCTACGGAAACAACAATCCAGGACGGCCTAATTATATTTAAAAACGCTTTAGAATTAGACGTATCAGAACCATGGTGAGCTGACTTATAGACATCAACCGCGCCGGATAAAACAGGCAAAAGCTCTTCTTCTACTTCGCGTTCAATATCTCCGGTAAATAAAAAAGAATTATCCTTAAAAGTTAATTCAGCTACAATTGAACTATTATTCAAATTTTCTACCACGCGCCCTAAAAACGACTCTTGCGGGTAAATTATTTCTAACACACAGCCGTCTCCCAAAAAAATTGTTTGCGGTCTGTCTATTATTGTTAAAGGTATTTCCCGTTTATCAATCTCCTCCAACCAGGCTTCATAGGCCGGATTGTCAAACTCAACCCCGGTATATAATATGCGTCCTACCTTATATCGCCTGATCACTTCAATCAAGCCAATAAGGTGATCATCATGAGGATGCGTTAATATCATTAGATCTATCTTCCTGTCCCACCAGTCTATAAACTTAGGTAATTCACGGATTATACTATTATCCGGACCGCCATCAATAATTATATTTTGGCCGTAAGGAGATTCAATAAATATCGCGTCGCCCTGGCCGACATCAAAAAAATGAACCTCAAGATCATTCCCGGCCGCGTAACCAAGCCAAAAAGAAGGAGTTGCCAATAAAACAACAATTATTCCAACCACTAAAAATAACGAATATATTTTTTTTCGCATCCCCCTTATTTAATAAAAAATTTTTAGCTTAAACCCGCTAAAAATAATTTGAGACTGTAGAATAATGTTTTTAGTTACGAAATTTTCATAAATTTGAGATAAATTATTTAAAAATTTTTGAGGCCTATATGCAATATAAGCCGAAAATATTTTTAAAGAATTTAGCCGAATTTTGAAAATTGCAGTTTTAACAACATTGTTCTATAGTCTCAAGTTATAAAATGCGCTAATATTTATTATCGTTCACAAAAGAACAAAAACCATAATATCACCGACATTCGTTCCGGTATCTCCGGTCT
>Ga0255376_1030_pt1 | contig 12158 bp, 6 predicted proteins | sample ANMaggSeSYBR01C3_FD_182095 | JGI IMG/M metagenome (GOLD analysis project Ga0255376, IMG submission 182095) | Sediment cell enrichment communities from methane seep in Santa Monica Basin, California, United Staets - ANME aggregate JGI... | ecosystem: Environmental > Aquatic > Marine > Cold seeps >...
CAGGAGGCGGGATATTGGTAAGGCGAAGGATGTGCTGGGATGGGAGCCGGAGGTTGGGTTAGTGGAAGGGTTGGAGATGACTGTGGAGTAATAACCAGTTTTCGAAAGTTTATTAATCAAACAAGTGAATTTACTTTTGTTCATATCATGATATTTGCAGACACAATAGCCAATTACTGGCCACAGTGGTTGTCGTGGAACGTCGCAACACCGGTATTTATCTTTATCACCATAGTTACAACCATCTTTTTTGCCAGGCTGGCTGACAGGGTGCTGCAAGGTTATTTCAAAATGGCCAGCCTGAAACTTAGGGTGGACCCCACAGGTTACAGGCTGCTGCGGCACCTTATTGTGGCCGCCATTTACATTGTGGGTCTAATAGTTGTCATATCCAGCGTCCCCCAGCTTCGCACACTCTCGGTAGCACTATTCGCAGGTGCCGGTTTTGCAGGTATCATTATCGGATTTGCAGCGCAGAGTACACTTGCCAATATTATGTCAGGCATATCACTTGCAGTGTTCCACCCCTTCAGGGTAGGAGATATTGTCACGATCCATAATGAGTACGGCACAATCTCTGACTTGACCCTGCGTCATACCGTAGTGGTCACCTGGGATAACAGGCGTCTCATTATTCCCAATTCCATTATCAGTGAAGAAGCTATCATAAACTGGTCAATTGAAGACCCCACTGTAATATGGCCTGTGAACATCGGCATTAGTTATGATTCGGATATCGACCTGGCCCGGTCCATCATGGAAGCCGAAGCCAGGGATCATCCCAATGTCATGGACCACTACGAAGTCAGCCGGATACACCCGGAGGTGACAGAAGGCAGCGAGGTTAAAGTGCTGCTGACTGAACTGGGTGATTTTGCAGTAAACCTTAGGTTGATGATCTGGGTGCGTGACAGAAGCCTGGCTTATTTTACAGGCTGTGAGTTAATGGAATCCATCAAGAAACGATTCGATGTAGAAGGTATAGAAATTCCCTTCCCATACCGCACCATCCTTTATAAAAAAGATATGCACCCCAGTGCTGTACCGAAGCAGGAGGATGAGGGTCCGGGAACAGGTGCAGATGTAGGTGTAGATGTAGTTGCAAGTGCAGGAAAAGGTGCAGGAACCAGTGCAGGTAGGCGGCATTTCCAGGAAAGTAGTGAACTGTCTGGTGATTCCGGTGATCCGGATGAATAGTGAAGAAGTATTAAATCCTTTTAAAGAGCTTGTCCAGGTCTGGCCTGCTAAAAGTAACTATGGTTGGCCTGCCGTGTGGGCACGTATGCGGATTTTTAGTCCTGTACAATTGGGCCACCAGGTTTTCCATCTGCTCCCTTGTCAGTGTGGCCCCGGCCTTGATAGCACCCCTGCATGCAGTACTCTTGTACACCTGCTCTGATATGCCGGTCCCGTCCCTGACCCTGCCACCAGATAATATATCGCTTATAATATCATGCACCACAGTAGTATCTTCCAGCTTGCCCAGGATATGGGGCACTGCAGTCACTGCAAAGGAATCGGGACCGAACTCAGAAACGATAAAACCTGCCTCTTCAAGATGTGGGATATAGTCCTTTATCAGCACCTTTTCCTTTGAATTTAGTTCAAGATTAACAGGTGTTATAAATTCCTGCACTCCCCTATCGCCTGATTCCAGCACCTGTTCGTACAGGATGCGCTCATGGGCTGCATGCTGGTCGATCAATACCAACCCATCCCCGCTCCGGGCGACAATATATACATTGTCCACCTGGCCCAGTATCTGCAACTCAAGGTGCGGCCCCGTTTTAGTTACCTCATGAGTCTGCGCCAGATACCTGTCAGTACGGGTAAGCCTGCGCTGGGTATCTGTAACCGGCACCTTGAACTCGGTCTGTATCTCACTGATATTCTGTACTTCGGTTGAAGGGGCGGGATATAGTTTCGTTTGGGTTACCGCCTCCTTTGCTTCAGGCACCAGTTCAGTCTCGGATAGTATCGAACCCACAGCTTCTGACACAGCATTCATCAGGGCAAGTTCATGGCCGAACCTTACATGCTGCTTTGTGGGATGTACATTTACATCCACTTCCGATGTATCCAGTGTGATATTAAGCACAGCCACCGGATACCTGCCCCTTGGCAGCATGGTGTAATATCCCAGGCTAATGGCGTCGCTTATTGTTTTTGACCTGACCGGTCTTCCATTTATAAAGAATGCCTGGTGGTCCTTATCACTCCTTGTAAAGCCTGGTTTTGAGATATATCCCGATATCTGCACAAGGTCATTTGTGAAATTTACTGGTATCAGTTCCCTGGCAATCCCAGGCCCGTAAATGTGCACAATAGTATCGAACAGGTCACCTGATGCAGGGGAGCGAAACAGTTCCCTGCCGTTGTGTGAGAGATAAAATGATACATCATTGTGGCCCAGTGCGTTCCTTGTGACCACGTCCACAATATGTGCAAGTTCGCTCCGTCCCTTTTTCAAAAACTTCCTGCGTGCGGGAGTGTTAAAGAACAGGTCTTCCACCACAATGGACGTACCATCGGCTGCCCCTGCATCACCCATACTCACCACCTCGCCACCGTGAACCACCACACGGGTGCCGGCAACCTCACCGGGACGTTTGGTGGTAATCTCTACATTTGACACGGCAGTAATGGATGACAGGGCCTCGCCCCTGAACCCCAGGGTCAGCACCTTTTCAATATCATGGGCATCCCTTATCTTGCTGGTGGCATGTTTTAAAAAAGCGATAGACACATCCTCCCGGCTCATCCCGCTACCGTTATCAGTGACCTTGATGGACTTGATGCCGCCGCCCATAACCTCTATCCTGATATCTGTGGCACCAGCATCGATCGAGTTCTCGACCAGTTCCTTGACAACAGAACCCGGGCGCTCGATCACCTCACCTGCCGCGATCTTATTGATAGTAGCTTCATCAAGGACATGTATCTTATTGATGGTAGCCTCATCAAGAACCTGTATCTTATTCACTGCCAGCATCTCCACCTGCCTGTTTTTTCAGTTCATGCAATTTGTTGAGCGCTTCCAGCGGCGTCATGTCATCAATATTTAATTCTTTCAGGGTCTCGACAACCGGGTTAGGCTGTAGGGCTTCGCTGCTGCCCGGGTCGAACAGCATTAACTGGGTGTAAGTTGCACTGCTCTTTCCTTTATGTCCAAGGCTTTCACTCTCTACTTCACTTAGTACTTCTTTGGCTCTCTGTGTAACTTTCAGGGGCACTCCGGCCAGGCGTGCTACATGGATACCATAACTTTTGTCAGTGGCCCCGGGTACGATCTTTCGTAAAAAGACCAGGTCATGTCCCTCTTCCTTTACAGCAATGTGATAATTCCTGACCCGCTTCAGGCTTCCTTCCAGGCTCGTCAGCTGGTGGTAATGTGTGGCGAACAGGGAGCGTACCCCTACACGACCCCTGTTATGGATAAATTCAACTACAGAGCGGGCGATGCTGTACCCGTCAAAGGTGCTGGTACCCCTGCCGATCTCATCCAGCAGGATCAGGCTCTTAGGGGTTGCATTATTCAGGATGTTTGCGAGTTCCACCATCTCTATCATAAAGGTACTCTGCCCGCTTGCCAGGTCATCGAATGCCCCTACACGGGTGAACACCCTGTCAACGATACCAACGGACGCATATGATGCAGGCACAAAGCATCCTGTCTGTGCCATGATAACGATGAGAGCAATCTGGCGCATGTAAGTGGATTTACCTGCCATGTTGGGTCCTGTGATGAGCAGGAACTGGTCGCTGTTGCAATCCATATGGGTATCGTTGGGAACAAACCCGCCCTGTACGGAATTCTCTACAACCGGGTGGCGTCCGTCCCGTACCAGTATCTCGCAGCCGTCATTTATCTCTGGCCTGACATAGTTATTGTTCACTGCCGCTTCGGCCAGGGTGATGATCACGTCCAGTTCGGCTATGAGCCCGGCTGTCTCCTGTAGTCCGGCTGCCTGCTGTGCTATCTGATCGGTGATCTGGGTAAACAGTTCGTATTCAAGGGCCACTCGTTTGTCGTTGGCTGAAAGTATCATTGCCTCCTTTTCCTTCAGTTCAGGTGTGTAGAACCGCTCGGCATTGGTCATGGTCTGCTTCCTGATATATTCATCAGGCACCTGGGACTGATTGGCCTTTGTCACTTCTATAAAGTAGCCGAACACTTTGTTGTATCCCACCTTCAGCGACCTGATGCCGGTACGCTCCCGTTCCTGCTGTTGCAGTTTGGCCACCCACTCCTTGCCGTGTGCGGTCAAGTCGTTAAGCTCGTCCAGTTCGGGCTTGTATCCTGCCTTAATCATACCGCCCTCGCGTACACTGACCGGCGGCTCGTCCACTATTGAGCACTCCAGCAGGTCGGTGAGGTCAGCGAAATCGCTGAGTGAGTTGTTTATGGATGAAAGGATATCTGAGCTGATACCTGCTCCATTAAGTGCCGATTTTATCAGGGGCAGGGCGCCCAGTGAAGTGCGAAGTGCCACCAGGTCCCTGGCATTGGAATTGCCGTAGACGATACGTCCGGTAAGCCTATCAATGTCGCGTATGCCTTTTAGGAGTGTACGCAGGTCATAGCGCAGCAGTGTGTTTCCAGACATTTCTCCCACACCATCCAGCCGCCGGTTAATGTCACCCACAGATACCAGGGGTTGGACCAGCCATTTTTGCAGCCGTCTGGAACCCATGGGTGTACTGGTGTGGTCCAGTACTTTCAGCAGCGTGGAGTTTGTACCTCCGTCACGCACGTTCTTGACCAGTTCCAGGTTGCGTAGCGTAACAGCGTCCAGTACCATGAACTGGTTTTCAAAGTACGTCCTTGGGGTCTGGATATGGTCCAGTTCCCTCATCTGGGTATCTCTGGCATAGGCGAGTGCGGCACCTGCGGCCGTAGTGGCAGCGGGCAGGTCCGCAAGTCCCATTCCCTCCAGTGTGGCTGCGTGAAAGTGGTCCAGCAGGCGGCGCCTGGCAGTACCTGGTTCGAATGCGTCTTCCTCGTATTGATGGATGATGAGCTTAAGGTTATCTTTTAGCCTGGCTGTAAGTTCGCTTTTGCTGTATAGTTCTGGGGGCACTATGCACTCGGCAGGCCGCATCCTGACCGCTTCACTCACGACAGCGTCATAGGGTGCTTTATCTTCCACCTGTGTGGTCATGAACTCGCCAGTGGATATATCTAAAAATGATATGCCTAAATGGGTATCATGGCGGGCCACAGCCATCAGGTAGTTGCTGCCCGAATCAGAGAACATGGATGAGTCCATGGCCGTACCAGGTGTGACCACCCTGACCACGCCCCGCTTGACCACACCTTTGGCTTGTTTCGGGTCCTCAAGCTGCTCGCAGATGGCAACCTTGTAGCCTTTCTTTATCAGCCTGGGCAGGTATGAGTCGATGGCGTGGTAGGGTATGCCTGCCAGGGGCATTTTCTCGCCTTCTTTATCCTTGCCTCTGGTGGTGAGTGTGATGTCCAGTTCCCTGGCCATGGTGGCTGCATCCTCGCCGAATGATTCATAGAAGTCGCCCATCCGAAACATGATGAGGGCATCGGGATGCTGCTGCTTGGCATCGTAGTACTGTTGCATGGCAGGGCTGAGTTTTTGCATTGGGTGAACTCCAGTCGGGATGGTGGTTGTATGTTGCGGTCGTATGAGGGATATGTATTGGTACGGGAGGTATTTTTGTTTTGGGGTTTTGTGATGGATGGGTTTTTTTATATTTTGATTTATTATATGTATGACAGAACTGTTATATAACAAAATTGATATATAACAATATTGTTATACATATTCAAATGGAGTAAATAAATATGATACCAGTTGGCAATCCGGCAGTAGGAAATGATTTTATAGATCGTGAGAAGGAAATTTCACTAATACTCTCCACATTAGAGAAAGAAAGTGTTCTTCTAATCGCCCCGCGAAGGTTTGGGAAGACCTCGATTATGAGGAAGCTGGAAAAAGAACTGTTAAATGCGGATGAAATATGTGTATTTCTCGAAGTAGAAAATGTGAATTCCCCACATCGTTTTATTTCTGAAATAGTAATGGCTCTGATTGAAAATGAAAAAATCGAGCAAAGAACAAAACTGATTCCTTCTTTTAAAAATGGTTTTCAATGGTTCAAGGATAATATTGAAGAATTTGGAATCTCAGTGTTTAAAGCTAAATTAAGGAGTAACATTAAAAATGATTTAAAAGAAAATTGGATTGATAAATCCACACAAATATTTGATATAATCAATGAAGCAGATTCAAAAATTTGCTTCATAGTAGATGAATTCCCTATAGCAATTGAAAATATGGACCAAAGTGATGCAAAAGATTTCTTACATTGGTTCCGAAAGCTTCGCCAGATGTCTCCAAACCTGAGATTTATTGTCGGTGGTTCAGTTAGTATGGATCGTGTCGTAAGGAATGTGGGTGGAGTAAGTGTTATTAACGATTTCAAAAGGGTTCGTGTAAATGGCTTCCAAAAACAGACATCACTTTATCTCATTGAAAAGGTTTTCCAGGAAGAAGGATGGACCTACACACCATCATACGGTGAAAAAATATTAGGTTGTATTGGAGAGGCCTATATACCTTATTTTATTGCGATTATGCTAAGCGCCATAAAAGAAGAATACATATTGTGGGATGGAGAAATTAATGACGAATTAATAGAGAAAACATATAATTTCCGTATTCTTGGCAATGAAGGAAAACACTATTTTGAGTATTATTCACAGAGGTTGAGAATTTTTTATGGTGATATGGAAGAGAAAGCTGCAAGAGCTATATTGAAAAATGTCTGCAATGTTGATTGTTATCCTGTTGACATGGCATTTGGGATTTTCAAACGGAAAACGGCAATCGATGATTACGAACTGTTCATGGATTTAATAGCTGATCTGAGTAATGACTTTTACCTGGAGCATGATCCTGAAAATGGACTCAAATTCTATTCTAAAATGCTGCAGGACTGGTGGAGAATATATCATGGCGACGTCTAGTGATATTATATTTTATAGATATTCGCCAGAGAATATGTCCGAAGATATTTTACGCAAACTTTTCGTGGGCAGGGAAAAGCTGCTTGAAGATCTGGTAAAGGAAATAGGGAATGCTGCAAAAAATAAGACACCCAGGTTTTATCTGGTGGTAGGACCAAGGGGAATTGGAAAATCCCACTTTTTGACTTTACTGTATTATGAAATTGAACATAAATTACCCTCGTTATTAATTCCGGTAAAACTGGCAGAAGAGGAATATTCTGTCTATCGTGCATCCGATCTTTTCGTGAGGATTTTAGAGGAATATTTTGAGAAGTATTCAAAGGGAACTCCAGAGGACATTTCTGATATCTTATCTCTGGAACAGGAAGATGAAATCCTGTATGCCACAGTGGAAAAACTAAAACAGATATCAAAACAGGATGGGAAGAGATTTATTATTTTTGTCGAAAATCTGCACGAGCTATTTAAGCAGTTGGAAAGAGAAGAACTCCATAAGTTAAGATCGATATTCCAAAAATATGATATTTTTTCCTTAGTGGCCACGGCTCCGCTGATCTTTCCTTTTTTATCTGAACATGATGAACCTTTTTATAATTTTTTCCATATCCAGCACCTCAATGAGTTCTCATATCATGAGATAAGGGAGTTGATGCAAAAAATAGCAGAAATTGAAAATGGTGAGGAGTTTTTCGAAAAATTTGGACAATACGAGGAGAGAATACACGGCTTAGTACACCTTACAGGGGGCAGCCCCAGACTTGTATTCCTTTTTTATGACATGATAACAGGAGGAGAAATCGAGAACATTGAGAATGCGTTTTTCAAGGTCATAGATGAACACACACCCTTTTACCAGGAGATATTCCAGATGTTAACTGGACAGCAGAGACGAATATTTGATGTCCTGATTTCTTTTGGGGAAACTGCTACACCCAAACAAATCTCAGAAAAAGCAAGGATTAAAATCCAAACTGTTAATACACAACTCAGGAGGCTTGAAGCAGACGGTTATGTCATTTCAAGGCCTATGGGAAGGCACACTAAGTATGAAGTAAGAGAGAGGCTTTTCAGACTATGGCGGGAGATGCGACAACCATTTGGGAGAAAAAGAGTGTCCATTATGTTGGATTTCTTACAGTTATGGTATACTGCTGACGAACGGAAAGAGCTTTTTAAAACAAAATTTGAGATTCTTGAAGCAGGCGAAAAATCAGTGCTAAAGGAACTATGTTATTATGCTGAAATCCAGCCCCCTAAATTCAAAACAGAGGCTCTACTAAAGCTCACACCTAAACTTATTGAATTTAGAGAACGGGATGAAGCTATCTATGAAATTGGCAAACTTAAGAAGACTGCTGCCCAGACCAAGGACAAAGAATTAGATAATAAAATACAACTTTATGAGGGACAAATACTATTGTCTGAAAATAAATGTGAAGAGGCACTTGAAACTTTTAATGAAGTACTGAAAGTGAAATCAAAAGATGAAGCCGCATTGTCTTATAAAGGAATAGCGTTGTGGAATCTCGGGATATTTGAAGAAGCACTTGAAGCTTTCAATATGGTTCTGGAAATAAATCCAAGATATGAAGTAGCACTATATGGCAAGGCTTTTACTTTGTTTATACTTGAAATGTATGAAAAGGCACTTGAAGCTTTCAACTTAATTCATGAAATCAATCCAAAGGATGAAATTGCGCTGTTTAATGTAGGGTCGATGTTGGGGATACTCGAGAGGCATGAAGAAGCACTTGAAGCTTTCAATATGGTTCTGGAAATAAAACCTAAGGATAAAGAGGTACTATTTAGCAAAGGTTTGGTGTTGGGAATACAAGAAAAATATGAAGAGGCACTTGAAGCTTACAATATGGTTCTGGAAATTAATCCAAAGCATGAAGAAGCTCTCAGAAACAAAGCTGTTGCGCTATTGAAATTGAATAGGTATACGGAAGGGCTGGAAGTTGCGAAGGAAACATTAGATGTTGTAACCGAACAACATTCCAAAATTGATGTTTTGCTTATTATAATTGAAGCTTATATCAATCTTAACAGAAAGATTGAGGCTGCCTTTGAAGTAGAAAAAATATACACCAAAATCGCCGACATGAAGCCGGAATTGATTGGATATTTTGTCGAGTTTTGTTTAATTCTGGCTATGGAAGAATTGGAAGATAGCAATCGTGGAAGTGCAAGAAAATTCATTAAAATGGCTTTTGAGAATAACTCCAAATTGGAGATCGGTATTGTCAAAGAATTAACAATGAATTTCTTAAAGGCTGCAACCGATTCTAGAGAACTGCATGTCATTAAAGCAGCAGCAGAGGAAATATTGAATCAGCAAAATGACGAATTTACAGGGCTCATCAGACCCATTACTAAGGCAATAGAGATTATCGAAACAAAAGACCTCAATAAATACTATGACCTACAGATCGAAGAAAGAGAGATTGTGGCAGATGTAGTAAAGAAAATCACTAACTCTGATGAGTTGGTACCGGATGAAATCAAAAGGAAGGACAGTTATTAAAACCGGTGGATACGGCCAAAAATAGAAATCTCCCTTAGACATTTACTCCATATCCAAGGGAATGCAGCAAAAGATACAGTTCATTGTCTAATGTCCATAAAACTGAATAATATGGGTATTTCATTACCCATAAAATTAAATAATATGGGTAACAGTGTACCCATATAAGTGAAAAATATAGCTGATATATCAAAGTACAATCTTCATTGGAGAGAGGATTTCACATACGGGCACGGGATAAAAAGAGATTTGTTCGATGAGCTTGTCAAGCATTTAGATATAAAGCAGACCATAGGTATTATTGGCCTTAGAAGGACCGGGAAGACAGTATTGCTAAAACAGATCATTGACCACCTGATCAGCCAGGAAGTAGAAAGGGACCAGATCCTCTACTTTTCCTTTGATGAGGAAAACGTGTCAATAGAGGAAGTTATTAACGAATTCCTGTCAAGAACGGGCAAAGACATTTCCGGCACTGGCAGACTTTACATATTCTTTGATGAGATACAGAAACTTGATGGCTGGCAGAACCAGTTGAAATACTATTACGATACCTACCACAAAATAAAGTTCTTTGTTTCTGGCTCATCCTCATTGTTCTTGAAGAAAAAGGCAGAAGAATCGCTTGCAGGCAGGATTTTTCTATACCACCTGCCTGTGCTGGACTTTACCGAGTTTCTCAGGTTGAAGGGCGACGAGGACCTTATCAAAAGACCAGGGATGTTTGAAGATGCCATAAAAAAACAGGTGCCTATGTACATGAAACGGCAGCTACCGGAATTGGTGAAAGCTGATGAACCATTCATCCGGATGTATCTTGAGTCTATGTTCAATAAGATGGTTTATGAAGACCTGCCAAGAGTGTTTCCTGTTGAAAACGAGGATGTCCTTAAGCAGATACTTATCATCACAGCTTCTAATCCGGGCATGATCACAGATTACGAGGGTCTTGCCAACGATCTGGGCATAACAAGAAAGACGCTGGTAAAGTACATCTCCTATCTGGAAAGGGGTTTCTTGCTGCAGAAATGCTATAATTTTTCTAAAAACCGCCTTACCAGTGAGAAAAAAATGAAACGGCTGTATCTTACCAGTACCACATTACTGCTACACCTGTGGGAACATCCTGACATGGGCAGGGTAGTAGAGAACCTGGTGGTAACCAATTCAGGGGCACGGTTTTTCTGGAGGAAGGGGACATCTGAAGTGGATTGTGTGCTGGTCAGAGGTGATGAGGTTATACCCCTGGAATCAAAGTACAGGAACAATATCAGGAAGAAGGACATTAAGGGATTGCTAAAGTTCATGGAAACTTTTTCGGTAGAGAAGGGGCTTGTTGTGACAAAGGACCGGGAGGGGGAGGAACTGGTGGATGGCAAGTGGATTGTATTTATGCCGCTTTGGAAATGGCTTCTGGAGGGAAGAAGATCGAGTTAAAACAGGGGCATCCCCGGAATTATCTAAAACGATTGTTTTAATCAAGCCCACACCAGCTCACCCACCACCGCTTCCATTAATCTTAATAACTATATCCCGCATCTCTGTTGCGGTTAGATGTGCCGTCGCAACTTTTGACATTCCCTCAAGCCCTGAGAAATACGAGACTTTTTAATTTCTTCTGATTGAATTAGGAACTAGCCATAATAACTCATTCAATGTATAAATATTTCAATTGTTGAGATTCAATCTCCTGTAAGAATCAATAATTCAGAATAAAAAGTATGAAATTTGAAATTTTTATAGTGTTGCCACTATGGCATTTTGTACAATAAAATCTAATGCATCATCCGTATTTGATTTTAGCTCGATCTATAGGAGAAAAGCCCTTCCATTTACCAGTATTAAAACAATTTTTATTAAAAAATGCAAATATATTGTTACAGAAGTTATACAAACCATCATCAATTTTAAAAGATCTAGCTTGAGTGAAGATATCAGATATTAAAGAGAATAATTGTTCCATCACATTATTAGTTTCTGGTGTGAATCCTTTCTTTAGTAATTTTTTATTTTTTGAATAGACTTTTTTGATGTAAGAAATTACCTTCTCAGATGCTTTCGATAACTCTATATTTGAGGCTATTTCTAAAATTTTCTGGTAGTATATCGTCGATTCAATAACGGTTTCAGCAACTATCAGATGCTGTGCAAGTCCATATAATTTTAATTCATCTGAAGGAATTTTATTAATATATTTAAATTCATTAAGATATTTCTCAGTGACATTTTGTAATTGATGAAAAACACAGAATGAATGCGAAACATTTGGAAAAATCCTTTCTACGGATCCAATAATTGCATCATCTTCATCAGAAACAATTTTCAAAATATCTCCCTCTGGTAGGCGATTCTTAATTCTGTTCATTAATGGTACTAATTCAATAAAACTTGGCATGCGGTTGGTTATTTGGAAATCTAAAATAACTTTATCTTCTGTTGCTACAACATAAATCACTTTATGTCTAAATATTTTCCATTCATGATCGGTAAATTTCCTTCCCAATTGAGCTTCAATATATTTTCTCCAGCCAGTTTTTACCCAATATCCATCGATGTATAAAGTTCCATTAAAATTGATTTCCTGTTCCTGTAGTTCCTGGGCTGATATTTTACCTCGTATTTGTTCAT
>Ga0255376_1031_pt1 | contig 12111 bp, 9 predicted proteins | sample ANMaggSeSYBR01C3_FD_182095 | JGI IMG/M metagenome (GOLD analysis project Ga0255376, IMG submission 182095) | Sediment cell enrichment communities from methane seep in Santa Monica Basin, California, United Staets - ANME aggregate JGI... | ecosystem: Environmental > Aquatic > Marine > Cold seeps >...
TTTCATTATACCTGATGCTTAGATTTTAATACAAAAGTAAAGAAATTTATTAATGCAAAGGAAGACAGAAGTTAATAAAAAAATTCGGTTTATAACAAGAACGTTTCATTATTAAATGGAAGTACCAAAATTATTAAATCAGCAACCAATCAACAGATAACTAATAACTGCCAATATTCTGATAAAACCTAAGGCTTTCCAAAATCGTATTAATATCAACATTCTGGTTAATGAGGCTATTTCCAATAGAGGTCAGCAATGTAAAATTAAATTCATCACCTATATTTTTTTTATCGTGTTTCATGATATCGATTATCATGTCAAAGTTGTCTGATGGTATGTTATAATGGTCAAAATTAATTGAGATATAATACACAATTTCATCCATTTCAATTTTTGGCAACTTCGTTATTTTATTGGATATATAAATTTCACAAATTAAACCAATAGCTACTGCTTCGCCATGAGTTAAGGGATTTGAATCATTATGTACTGAAAAAGTTTCAAGGGCATGGCCAATAGTGTGGCCAAAATTCAAAACCTTTCGAAAACCGGTATCGAGTGGGTCTTCCAACACGAAATAATTTTTAATTTCAACTGACAAATCAATAAGGTCTTTCCAGTTACTTATTTCTTTAAAATTTTTAACTGACAGGTCATCCCAATACTGCTTTTCATAAATAATTGAATGTTTTATCACCTCTGAAAATCCGGCTCTCAATTCTCGTTCAGGCAGTGTATCCAAAAATTCAGGAATAATAAAAACTACCTGAGGGCTTGAAAACAATCCGATTTGGTTTTTTAATCCTTTCATATCAACACCCACCTTGCCGCCAATTGAAGCATCTACCATTGATAATAGAGTAGTCGGAATATTTAGATAACGAATGCCACGTTTAAATGTGGAAGCCACAAACCCACCCATATCACTAATTACACCTCCTCCGAGATTTATTAATATAGAATTTCTGTCGCAATTGTTATCAGCCATTTCCTGCCACAATCTCTGACAAGTGTCGATATCTTTAATTTCTTTACCGGCCGGCACTTCGAGAATCTGAACCTTTTGAAACAATTGTATATTACTCATTAATCTCGGAAGGCAATATTTACGGCTGTTCTCATCAACAAGGACAAAAATTTTATGTTCACTGAATTCGTATTGATATAAAAATGAACGAATTGTGTTATAAACATCATCACCAATAAATATTGAGTAACTATTTGAATTTATAATTGTCTGCTCCATTCGAGCAAAAATAGGTAATATTAGATTATAAAAAAAAATCCTTAAAAAATTTGTTTGTATTTCAAAAAAATATTCATCTTTGCCCATTGTTAAATATTTAACAGATAAGATTAAATACTGAGTTATTAATAAAAATAAAATGCCATGTTATCATTCGAAAACACTGAAATAGCATTCAAAAGCAAATCCAATAAGGATTTAAACAGAGCTTACTTTTTGTTTAAGATCATTGCCAGTAATCCTTTAGTATTCCTGGGTTCTAAGCTATCACTATTAGCACTGAAAATTCATTTCCCGATAAACTGGGCAGTAAAACCAACTGTTTATTCACATTTTGTGGGAGGTGAAACTATTGATGAATGCCACGACACTGTTCGTGTGTTTGAAAAATATAATGTTAAAGCTATCCTTGATTATTCGGTAGAAGGAAAAGAATCGCTGGAAGATATTAATAATGCAATGACCGAAACTTTAAAAACAATTCATAATGCAGCCAAAGATTCAAATGTTCCTTTTGCTGTTTTTAAACCAACGGCTTTCACTAAAGAAATTGTACTTGAAAAAGTAAGTGAGGGAATGGATTTAACCGAAGAAGAAAAAGAGGAAGCTGACAATTTCAGGAAAAGAGTAGGTACTCTGTGTAAAACCGCCTATGAAAATGATGTTCCCATTCTGATAGATGCTGAAGACTCCTTTTTTCAAAATTTTATTGATGAAGTGGTGGAAGATAATATGGAAAAGTATAACAAGAAAAGGGCGATTGTTTTCAATACTTACCAGATGTACCGATGGGACCGTCTTGATGTTTTGGAAAAGGCTTATAACAAAGCGGTTGAAAAAGACTATTACCTCGGAGCCAAATTTGTACGTGGTGCTTATATGGAAAAAGAAAGGGCCCGTGCAGAAGAAAAAGGTTACAAAGACCCGATACAGCCTGACAAGGACACCACCGACAGGGATTATAATGTAGCACTGAAATTTTGTATTGAACGTATCGACAGAATTGCCACTTTTAATGGGACGCATAACGAGTACAGCTCTTTATACATGACCGAGTTAATGGAACAGCACAAAATAGCAAAAGATGACCCTCGCTGCTGGTTCTCACAGCTTATCGGGATGAGCGACCATATTAGTTTTAACCTTGCCGATGCAGGATATAATGTTGCCAAATATGTTCCTTTCGGGCCGGTACGTTCGGTATTGCCTTACCTTCTCAGAAGAACAGAAGAAAACACATCTATCGCCGGGCAAACAGGACGGGAGTTGAGTTTGTTGATTAAGGAAAAAAAGCGCAGGAAGGGGAAATAGTTGGCAGTTGACAGTCGGCAGTCTTCAGTCAGCAGGTGGCATTCAACAGTTGGCAGTACTTTTTGATAATCTTTTTTTTCTTTTTATTCAGTGTTTTATCTGCGAAAATCTGCGTCTATTATTATGAACAGGCAAATTCTCAGGCTGGCAATTCCTAATATAATCAGCAATATTACCGTTCCTTTGTTGGGTATGGTTGACCTTGCGATTCTTGGCCATCTTGAGTCAGCAGCTTATATAGGCGCTATTGCTCTGGGGGGACTGATATTTAATTTTATCTATGCCATTTTTAGTTTCCTGCGCATGGGGACAAGCGGTTTTACAGCTCAGGCTTTTGGAGAAAATAACAAACCGGAAATAATTCTGATGTTTGGCAGGTCAATGTTTTTTGCCATAGCCGGTGGAATTCTGATTATTCTTTTTCAATATCCCATAGACATTTTAAGTTTTCAACTGATTGAAGGATCAAACGAAGTGGAGGCACTTGCGAGGGAATATTATTACATCCGGGTTTATGCAGCGCCTGCATCTCTTGGTATCATGGCGCTTTCAGGTTGGTTTACCGGAATGCAGAATGCAAAATTTCCGATGTTCATAGCAATAGTCATTAATATCATTAATGTCGTTGCAAACCTGATATTTGTATATGGTTTCGGAATGAAATCAGATGGGGTGGCTTATGGAACCGTAATTGCCCAATATTCCGGTTTGATACTTGGATTGTTCCTTTTCCTTAGGAAATATAAAAACTATTTTAATTTTTGGATTAAAAGAGATTTTTTCAATTGGGTAAAACTCAAAAGATTTTTTAAAGTTAATACCGATATTATCATCCGTACCCTGTGCCTGATTTTTACATTTGCATTTTTCACTGTTCAATCAGCAAAGATCGATGATACCATTCTTGCGGTGAATACAGTATTGCTGCAATATCTTTTTGTATTCTCCTATTTAACTGACGGTTTTGCTTTTGCAGCAGAAGCACTTGTTGGTAAATTTGTAGGTGCGGGGAACCTAAAGGACCTTAAAAAATCAGTCAGGCTTCTTTTCCTGTGGGGGCTGTACATTAGCATACCTTTTACCCTGACTTATATTTTTGCCGGAGATTACCTGCTATATATTTTAACCGACAATATCAATGTGATTGATGCAGCTTCGCCATATATGTTTTGGATCGGACTTGTACCATTAGTTACTTTTGCAGCATTTATCTGGGATGGAATTTATATCGGCGCAACAGCATCAGCACCCATGCGAAATACTTTAATAGTATCTACTTTTATTGTCTTTTTACCTGCTTATTATCTTTTACGAAATCCTATGGGCAACCATGGCTTATGGATGGCAATTATGTTGTTTATGATCAGCCGTGGGGTTTTATTGACACTTTATTCGCGAAAGCACATTTTTACTCTTTTAAGTTTGTCATAATATCAAGTTTTAATCAATCGTCATTTTATAAAAAGGTGCAGAGCACCAGAATATTTGTAGTAACTAAATAAAATGAATTCCAAGGTGCAGAGCACCGAGATATATTGAATGAATAATAAAATAATAAATCCTGATTTTATATTGGATATAGTTTCCGAAATAATAATTTTGCCAAAAAAACACAAATGGATTTTATTAGTCCTGGATATATTACACTTATTCTGATTGTAGCCGCGGGTATCATCCTCGGCAAAATTAAATTATTCGGATTTTCGCTTGATGTCGCAGGTGTTTTATTCATAGCACTAATTTTAGGTCATTTTGGTTATTTTGTACCGAATGATTTTCTTCAATTAGGGCTTCTGTTATTTGTATTTACAATTGGTATGCAAGCCGGCCCCGGATTTTTTGATGCTTTTCGTAAGCATGGCCGTCAGTTGGTTTTGGTTTCTTTTCTTATAATGGCCTCAACAGCTATTGTTGCATTTTTTCTAAATCATTTCCTCGGCATTGACCCAAATTTGGGAGTAGGATTATTTGCCGGAGCGTTAACAAGTACACCCGGCCTGGCAGCAATTATTGAAATTTCAGATTCACCGTTGGCTCCCATTGGTTATGGCGTAGCTTATCCTATTGGTATTATCGGTGTTATATTACTTCTGAACCTGCTTCCGAAGATCCTTAGGGTTGATTTGAAAAAAGAAGAAGAAAATTATATTAAAAGTGTAAAGGAAGATTTCCCGGATGTTGTTGGACGAACATTTAAAATTGACAATCCAAATATTCATGCAAAAACATTAGCTGAAATTGAGCTAAGAAAAATAACCGGATGTATTGCCACACGGGTTTTTCATAAAGATAATGCCTTTACACCAAGTGCAGATTCTAAAATTTATAAAGAAGACCTGATAAGGTTGGTTGGCACTGAAGAAAATCTTAAAAAAGCTGTTTTTCTATTTGGTACGCCTGTTAAGGAAAATATTCCGCTTTCAAAAGAATATGACATCAGGTGGATTTTAGTAACAAATAAAAAAGTTGTAAACAAACATTACCGCGAAATTAGTTTACCCTCGTATTATAATGCAAGAGTAGCTAAAATAAAAAGAAGTGGTGTAGAGATCACTCCCAGTGCAAACAGTTGTTTCAGATTTGGTGACCGCGTACTTGTAGCAGGTGAAAAAAACAATCTTACAAAAGTTTCCCGATTATTGGGAAACGATGATAAGAAATTGTCGGAAACAGACCTGTTGCCTGTCTTCCTTGGGATTTTGGGTGGTATTTTACTTGGAATGATCCAAATTCCCTTCTTTGGCCTTTTCACCATTAATCTTGGAAATACCGGAGGAGCATTAATAGCCGGACTGGTATTAAGCAAAATTGGTAAGACAGGCCCGGTTATCTGGTCTTTGTCAGGTTCTGCAAATCAACTTATCAAACAACTGGGTTTATTATTATTCCTTGCAACGATTGGTACACAGGCAGGCGCCGAGCTTGTAGATACTATCCAACAATACGGATTTAAACTAATTGGGGTTGCTCTAATCCTGATGTTGATTCCTATTTTATCAGGCGTGATTTTAGGACATTATATTTTCAAAATAAATTTTCTTACATTAATGGGGATAATCACCGGAACAATGACAAGCACTCCCGGCTTGGGAGTTATACAGGAAAAGTCATCTTCAAATGCTGCTCCGGTTGCTTATGCCAGCGTTTACCCGATAGCCCTTGTGCTTGTGATAATATTTTCACAGCTATTGCTGAGTTTTTCGTGGTAATCAATTTTTATAAAACCGTTATTAATCCTTCCTTTGACTGGAATAACCTAATTGTCTGTCTTTAAACTAATGATATTTTATCTTATTTAGTGGAATTGTATGCTCATAAAAATTAATACAGTGTAAGTATATACAAATCATATTGATAGAATACAAATCAATATTAATTTCATTTTTTCCTGTTACATTTTGCCATACCAAATATTTTAATATATATATAGTATTGTTATATTTTTGAAATTCAGTAAAAAATGAAAACAATAAAACAAGATTTAATTAATGTTTGCGTTTCTGAATTTAAAACATCAAAGGCGCAGATAAATAGGGTAGCAGAACCATTAGATTTACATAATGCAAATAAAAATCTATCAAATAGACGAATAAAAATTTTTTGGCTTTGTATATTTATAATACTTATAAGCACTGTACATGCCTTTTCTCAAAATTGGAATTGCTACCAACGAAAAATAACATATAAACCCTGGGCAATAAATGCCAATTTTGGCAAAACCTCTTACTTCGGAGATTTAAGTATATATGACCAAAATATTCCTGAAAAAATTTCACAGGAAAGTGGCAATTCTTTCGGAATAGTCATCACCAAACATTTAAATAAAGTTTTCGGGCTGTCAGGCCAGGTTCTGTATGGCCAGGTTCAAGCCAATCACCGGAAATATAATTTCAGAACGAAATTATTAGAATATAACCTACATGCCAAAATTGACCTTATTAATATTTTCTCAGCCAGGAGGGCTAATAAAGTGGGTGTTATAGCTTATGCAGGTGTTGGTCATTTATTTTTTAAAACGGTAAAAAATGTTGAGGATGAATCCCAAACTAAAGTAATTGTTCATCAATCTAATGTGCCGGAGTTTATATATTTTTTCGGTGGAGGTGTTTACTATAATATTTCGAGTAATATCAGTGTTACCCTTGACCTTGCCCTTAAACAATTTCAAAATGATCGCTTAGATGGCTATGTTCATGGAGATGATTTCGACTACTACTCCTATTTGAGTTTTGGCATCACATATAATTTTTACAATTTTAGTAACCATTCATTTAGGCGCATTGCATTTACTGCTTATGATAATGCAAGACTACGGCGTATGAAAAGAAAGTTTCAATAAATAAAAATTCAAATGGAGAGTGTTCCTTTAAGTTTAATTTTAATTTAAGATTTTAGAAGCTCAATATACCTGTCTTACTATTTTTTTCGTATAGTCTTTGAAATCAATTAATTTTAATCCATTCTTATCCAATCTACCACCAAACCTGCCCCCCATCTTCACCAATCGTAAAAATTCTTTCATCTTTTCGTGAGCCTTCTTCCACCAACCAGTAAAAAGCATTTGAAGGTACATTATGAAATATCAAAGGGCCATCCGTTGCTTTTTGTTTTGCAAATTCATTCCATTTATCATTCCAGTAAAAAAGTGTATAAGTACTTCCCTCAGTAAAGTATGTTTCGTCAATAAAATCAGTGCTTTGTTTTGTTACCCTTTTTGTTGTGGAACGTAGTTTTATTGTGATATTGTTTTTTGCATCAGGTATTTTATTTACTACTTTCCCTGAATCGGTGAGTATAATTGCATTAGATGCAGGGATTATCTCTTTATCAATATAAAAAGCCGGTAAGTAAGCAATACCCCGTCCTAAAAAGTAATATTGAGCCTTTGAGCCCCATATCCGGCCATAATCAATTGCTTTCCATTCACCTGTATTGAATACACAGATATATGAAAAACTGGTGCTATCGGGTTTTCCTGTGGCAAGTTCAATCTTGATATCAGATACAGGTACATAATCCCAGGTAACGTCTTTAATGCTGTTTTTACTCAGATATGGAGGTAGTTTTTCCCAATCCTTCTTTTTTGCAGCAAGACTTTTTTCCTGTAAAGCAAATGTTTTTCTATAAACTTTTGCTATTTTATTACGCAACTTATATTTCCCGGGATTTGATTCTCCTCCCATAAAAATGATAACGCTATCGTTGTTATCAATTACAGCATTCCAGGCATGGTTATTTCCCGTATTTGCCCAGTAAGGTGTAAAATCGCTCATTACAGGAATAGCGAGGGCACGCATTGCATAAATGGCAATATTGGTCATATCTTCACATCTACCCTTTTTATTTTGCATGATCTCTTTAAGTCCCTGGTCGGTGGGATGCTCATAATACCTCGGATCAAACCTGAACCACGATTTAATATAATCATTAACCCATTTTACAGCTTCCACCGGATCAGTAGGGTCTTGCATAGAATCTTTTACCCAGCTCAATTCCTTAGTAAAATACGAACGCCAGTCTTCAAGAGGTTCATTGCTGCTTCGATAAGGTAATACGTATTCGCAAAACTGGTCGAAATTCAAATGTTTTGCCCAGAGATTCTTATCCCATGCTTCGAAAGCAAGGTTTATGTTATTGATAAGGTATTCTGCTGAAATTGAGTTATAATCTCTGATCATGGTATCTCTCTTAAATTGTATTTTACCCCGATTACCCTCAATATCATCCCAACCATCAAGCAAAGCGTTGTAATCTTTATAATCCAAAACATCAAATTCAATTTTATTCCCTGATGAATCAACAAGTTTGAAAATGGTGTAACCATGATCTTTCATATTTCCGATGAGAAAATAGGCTGCTTCTTCCTTCATTACATCACCGTTCTTTTTAAAATGTTGAATTACTTTCTCAAGTTCAGTTCGGTTGTTACCTGATTTTTCAAGAATTGCCTTCACATTTTCGGGAAGTTCAAACTCGCGCGGGCCACACGCTATCAGAGATATTAAAACAATTAAACTTATTACTTTTTTCATATAATTATAATTTTGCCGCTAATGCGCGAATAAATTTTTCAAAAATACAAATTTAGAAATAATTGCTAATTTTGCCGCAAATAAATTTAAAACAAATGAAATTTTTCTTTCTTTTATCAACATTCGTTTTTTACCTCACAACAGGCTTTTCACAAATTCCACCCGGGTATTATGATAATGTTGAGGGATTATCTGGCGATGAACTTAAAACTGCCTTACATAATATTATTGATGATCATACTGAATATTCATACAATGCTCTTCGGGATTTTATTTTAAAAAATACCGATGAGGACCCAAATAATTCAAATAATATTATTTTACTTTATACAGGCAGGTCGCAAAATAAAAACACCTTTGGCGGCGGTGCCAACGACTGGAACCGTGAACATGTATGGGCTAAATCGCACGGAGATTTTGGCAACAATCCGCCTTGCGGAACAGATGCACATCATGTCAGGCCAACTGATGCATCGGTTAACAGCGCACGAGGTAACAAAGATTTTGATAATGGAGGTGTTCAGCACCCCGAAGCAACAGGATGTTATTACACTAACTCTACCTGGGAACCACGTGATGAAGTAAAAGGGGATGTGGCAAGGATGATTTTTTATATGTCAGTTCGTTATGAAGGTGGTAGCGGAGAACCGGACCTGGAAGTGGTAGATTGGGTGAATACCTCACCTAATCCTCAACATGGCAAGTTCTCAACCTTGTACGAATGGCACCAGCAGGATCCACCGGATGCATTTGAAATAAATAGGAATGAAGTAATATATGGTTATCAGGGCAACCGAAATCCTTTTATTGACCATCCTGAATACCTAATCTCTATTTATGACCCTGCAAGTATAGTTGAAGATTTATATGCAAGTCGGTTGAACATTTATCCCAATCCGGCACAAAATTATATTTCTGTTAATACCGATTTACCGGAATTTAATAATGAGACATTGAGTATTCGAAATGTTTATGGCCAGGAGATTTATCAAAAAGTATTTTCAGGCACAGAGCCTCATAATAAAATTGATATTTCCGGTTTACCAAACGGGCTGTATATTCTTTCCTTCCAAAAGGATAATCAGGTTTTTACTAAGAAATTTCAGGTGAAACGATAATTAAGTGCCTGGCAGATCTCACTCCAAGCAAATGATAGTTTGCTAGTTGAATGAATTACCAATTTGTCAGGTCATATCGTTCAAGACAAACCCTCAGAACAGTGGTCAGGTGAATGCAATAAAAAAGGATACCTGTTTTCAGATACCCTTCATATAAAATTTAATTAGATTTTAAATCTTGTTAATACTCATCTTCGTGAAAGAAAAAATCTTCTTTAGTGGGATATTCAGGCCAAAGATCTTCTATCCTGTCGTAGGCCTCCCCTTCATCTTCAATTTCTTTAAGATTTTCAATTACTTCCATTGGAGCGCCAGACCTTATTGCAAAGTCAATTAACTCATCTTTTGTCGCCGGCCAGGGTGCATCCTCTAATTTTGAAGCTAATTCAAGTGTCCAGTACATTTCCCGAAAATTTAGGATTCATATTTTTTGCAAAAGTAATTTTTTTTGGATAATATCAAACAAAATTTAAAAAAAACATAAATATCAGACTTTTCCAGACTGATTTGACTGCTAATTAACCTTTGTGATTTGAAGTCTTTTTTAAATTTTCAAATTGATCAATAATTTTTACTTGTACTCCTTTATTTCCCCACCAGGATACTTTATTTAAACCAATTTTTTTTAAATTTTTGAGCAAGGTAGCAAGGTTATTTTTTATTCCCCAATTATCACCATCTAAATATGTGATTAGTAAATCGCCATCATCATTAAGTGTCAATTCGCAATTTTGATTACTAAAAACGGTAGTTCTAATTGTTGATAAAACACACTTCCAATCTTCAACAGTTTTCCATTTTTTTTCACATAAAAGAGATATAAAATAATCTATTATTAATTTGGCTATCATTATACAATAATAATGTGTTTCTATTTTTTCCGGTGATGTTCCGGTTGGTTTGTCTAAAAAATAGCCTATTATCAATTCTTTAATGCCGGTTTCGACAGGCCATCTCATATGATAAGCATCTAATATTTTTTTAGGGCTGTAATCAATATGAGTGCTACCAAAACACCTAATTTCTTCTGTTTCAATGTCTTGTTTGACTACAAAACGAAAAGGTTTGCCCGATACAGTTAAAGTAAAATCTTTGCTGACAATTCTATACTTATCATCGTAAACCTCCCAGTTCCCTGTTTTTATAGTTTCTACCCGCCATTTTTTCATTTTTTTATTTTGCTTCAAACACATAGTTACATCTGCAAAAGAACGAACTATTAGATATACTAACTGCTTTTCCCCGGTATATTCAGAATCAGTATATATTTCCCTGATGATATCTTTATCAATGACCTTGAATAAATTTTCTTCACAAAATTTATACAGTGCCGATGTGGCTCTTGAAATACCTTCGCAATAAGCAATATTTATAATGGTATTATTAATACTATCCCATATAATTTGAGGACGATGGGCATAAACCATATTTCCATTCTTGTCAGGTGATTTTGAAAGAGATTTATCAATAGGAAACAGGCTGTCAGAAGGATTACAATGATAGTCTATTGCTATTTCCTTTCCCTCAATAATGTCAAGTTCTTTGGCACGAATAGATACATCATTACGTAATTTTTGCAGATGTTCGAAACGCAAGTCGTCAAAATGATCATAAAACCTGCTTTTTTTGGGGTTTATAGATAATCCTGCACCAATAGCAACGGAACGATCTGAATTAAGTGTAAAATCATTAATAGTAGGGAATCCTGCAATTATCCGTAATACGTTTACTATTATATCGTTGGTTATTTCTTTGGAGCGATATGAAGCAGGCCCATAAGTTTGAAGCGCTTCAACTATGCCAAGTTGGTGTAAAAACGGAGCGATAATAATAGCTCCGGGGTTGCTTATGGCAATTTTCTTATAAGCAAGGTACTTTATTAATTTGCTAAACCCATTATTCACTTTTAAGTTTGATGTTTTTATTAAATCGGGAAAACGTGTTTTGGCTGATTTTTCAATATTTGTTGTCCTATTCTACTCTTTATGATTATTGGGCAAAAAGGAACACTCAAAAGCAAATCATTGAAAAGCACAACATTAGTAAAGAGACATTGAAAAAATCAGAAAGAAATTTTGTGGAAGATGGCACAGTGGGCCTTTTTACAAAATTATCTTTTGTTGAAATACCCAAACAATTAGAACGGCTTGTTATACTAATAAAACAGGCACGTCCTCATGAAAATGCAAGCCATGCCTTGCGCCTCGCAAATGCCCTTGAAATAGAAGGTGCTTCATTAGAAATTATCAGGCAAATTCAAAGATGCTATGGCTATGGACAATCGTTAGATAAGAGAGATATTAAGTATTTTTATGGTATTCAGCATATTCTTTCTTCAATATTTAATTATAAAAGACCGGATAATTTCGGACACGATATTAAAAACAAACCAAAAACATTT
>Ga0255376_1033_pt1 | contig 12008 bp, 7 predicted proteins | sample ANMaggSeSYBR01C3_FD_182095 | JGI IMG/M metagenome (GOLD analysis project Ga0255376, IMG submission 182095) | Sediment cell enrichment communities from methane seep in Santa Monica Basin, California, United Staets - ANME aggregate JGI... | ecosystem: Environmental > Aquatic > Marine > Cold seeps >...
CCAACGAGCGTTCCGCGGAGATGTTTGGATATAAGAATGCAAAGGAAGCAATAGCGGATTTCATCAGTAGTAAAAACTACGTTGACCCTGGTACAAGAGAGAAAATGCTCTACCTGCTCGCTGTTAACGGCGGAGTAGAAAACTTCCAGGATCGTTTCCGACGCAAGGACAGTTCTGTGATCTGGACATGTTTTACGGCGAAAGTGTTTGCTGAAGAGGGGTACCTCGAAGGTGTGATCACCGATATTACTGAGCAGAAGCAAATAGAACAGGCGCTGTGCGAATCTCTGCAAACATCGGTGGATATTGTGCAGGCGATTCCCTCCGGTTTGTTTATTTATCAGTATGAGCTGCCTGAACGGTTGATCCTGGTTCATGCTAACCCCGCCGCTGAGCACCAAGCCAGGTTAAAAACAGTAGACTGCCGAGGAAAAGAGTTTGAACAACTTTGGCCAGCGACACGAAGGATGGAGATTAAAGAAGCCTTTCTCAATGTCGTACGCACGGGTGAACCATACCAAACTGAAGATGTCTGCTACGAAGATGACCGGATATCATCCGCATTTCGGGTTTATGCTTTCAAAATGCAGGGAAAGAGATTGGGAGTAGCGTTTGAAGATGTAACGGAGCGGAAAAAAACGGAGCAGCAAAAATTGGAACTTCAGCAGAAATTGGAGCGTGCCCGGCGGATGGAGTCGCTCGGTGTTCTTGCCGGTGGAGTAGCGCATGATTTGAATAATATTCTTGGTCCAATGGTTGGTTATCCTGATATGATCCTGGAAAGCCTGTCTTCAGATAATGAACTGTGCAAACAGATCGAACAAATCGGTAAATCAGCCAGACAAGCAGCGGATGTAATTCAGGACCTCTTAACTCTGGCTCGCAGAGGTCGCTGCGAAATGGTTCCCATCGGAATCAACGAAGTGATCGAGAGCTATCTCGATTCCGGTAGCTTTGCAGCTTTGAAGAAAAGAAGACTGGAAATAAAAGTCCGAAACCAACTGGATAACAGCATCGGCAAGGTGATGGGCTCAGAACACCATCTGGGTAAATTGATAATGAACCTGGTACTAAATGCATATGAAGCAATGCCCAATGATGGTACTCTAACAATAGAGACCACACAAACCAAACTTGACAAACTATTCTGTGGTTATAGCGGAATCATCCCCGGTTATTACGTCATTCTCAGGGTTCGAGACACCGGTCATGGTATTGAAGCTAAAGATTTGCCACGAATCTTTGAGCCTTTCTATTCCACAAAAAAGCTGGGGCGCAGTGGCAGTGGACTTGGACTTGCCGTTGTCTATGCTATCTGCAAAGATCACAAGGGATACTATGATGTTATCTCCAAGGCAGGTGAAGGCTCGGAGTTCTTGATTTATTTACCGGTTACATCAGTTCCGATCGACAATCCTACTGAACCCCAGCCCCGTAAGAAAGGCAACGAGACCATTCTGGTAATAGATGATGTCGCAGAGCAGCGGCAGTTGGCTTGTGAACTGCTCTCCAGCCTGGGTTACAAAGTTCACTCAGCAGCCAGCGGCAGGGAAGCACTGGATTTTATCTGTGGGAATCAGGTTGACCTGGTTATTCTCGATATGATCCTGGAAGATGATCTGGATGGGCTCGATACTTACCGAGAGATTATCAAGATATCTCCCGGGCAAAAGGCAATAATTGTCAGTGGTTATGCAGAAACTGATCGCGTTACACAAACACAAGCCCTGGGCGCCGGTCAGTATGTCAAAAAACCATATACACTGCAAAAAATCGGTGAGGCTATCAGTCGGGAATTAGATAGGAAAACAGTAACAACAGCACACTGATAATCCGATTAATATACTGGAAAGGAGGAAAAGAAATGAGATCAGCACTAATTATTATCTTCGCTTTTATTATGGTCGGATTCACCGGCTGTTCACAGTCATCAATACAGCTTACTGAGCTGAAGCATTTCCCCCTCGACAATCAGTCAGAGGTGATCGGCAAGTCAGGTGTAGAAACCGATGCTTCCATCTCAAGTGATGGCAATGGTTCGTTACGGATTACCACTTCCTCTAAGAAAGTGGTACGATTGTTCGAGGTCGATGATCTGGACATTGAAAATGCGCAATTAATCTACCAGGCAAAAATTCGGACAGAAGATGTCAATGGGCAAGTGTACCTGGAGATGTGGTGTCAGATCCCCGGAATGGGTGAATTCTTCTCCCGTGGTGTTAATCACCCGTTAACAGGAACGAACGATTGGAGTACAGAGGAAATCCCGTTCTTTCTCCAGAAAGGGTAAAATCCGCAGAGAGTCAAGCTGAATCTGGTCATTGAGGGAAGCGGAACCGCCTGGATTGATGACATTCGTCTATTGAAGGGACCGCTTAGCTAATACAACCTCAGTTCCCGGGCAGACGACAACTCGGTTGCTATTTCGTTTCATTACAGAGGAAGCTTGATCTTCGTCTGATTATCACTTAGCTTCTATCCTATTATTATATCCTGTAGTAACACTGATAAGCATTGCTGTAGGATTATAATGTACGTACTGGACGGAAATCATCTTTCGAGGATGAAATGGAGATTGTCAGCAAGCTGAAACAACTGATCGGAGACCAGAAGGTCAGCGATCACCCCACGACGCTGGAATCGGTATCAAAAGATGAGTCGGCTCTTGAACCGGTAATTCCCGCAGCTCTGGTTAAAGCGGAACGTAAAGAAGAAATCAGCCAGGTGATTGCATTTGCTTTTGAACATCAGATTCCAGTCACACCGCGTGGCGCAGGAAGTGCCCTTGAAGGGAGCACAATTCCATCGTCGGGAGGTATTGTTCTTGATGTTTCAGCAATGAATCGGATACTGGAATTCTGGCCCGAGGATCTCCAGGTACGAGTGGAGCCGGGCATTATCTACGATCAACTAAATGAGTTCCTCAAACGAGAAAGTCTTTTCTTTCCCCCGGCGCCGGGCGGCAGTTCCGATGTGGCTACAATCGGCGGCATGGTCTCCACCAATGCCAGCGGTATCTACTCGGTAAAATATGGCGGCACGAAAGATTTCGTTCTTCAATTGGAAATCATCGATGGCACAGGCAAAAGCCACAACTTTGGCAGCCGGGCGGTTAAATCTTCATCCGGCTATAATCTTGTCGACCTGGTTGCCGGTTCTGAAGGAACATTAGGGGTAATTACCGAAGTCACTCTCCGGTTGCTTGGTATTCCGGAAGGAACCAGGAAGATTGCCTTCCAGTTTGCCACTGAGGATCAAGCCGCGCAGGCAGTCTCGGAGATGATGCGTTACGGTCTCGATCTGGCGGCGGTGGAATTTCTTGATCGATATGTCATCCAGGCGCTTAATCAAATGAATAACTATGGTCTCGACGAAGTGCCCTGCCTTTTTCTAGAGATTCATGGCCCTGAACCGGTGCTTAATTCAAACGCCGAAGCAACCTCTGAAATAGCGCAGGAAATGGGCGGACAGCCGCTGGTGTTATCCTCCGGTCAGAATCCCTGGGAAATCAGGCACCATGTGACCAATGCGATCAAGCTGCGCCAGCCAGGCTATACAATAATCCGGAATGATGTTGCCTTCCCGATCTCTCGCCTGCCAGAGATAGTGCAATACTGCCATCAGCTTTCTGAGGAGTCGGGCTTGCTGATTCACGCTTTCGGTCATGTCGGCATGGGGTTGATTCACGCCCTGATTCTTGCCCGCCGTGAGGATATTGCTGAGTGGCAAAAGGGTCTGGAAGTCAATCGCAGGATCATTAACAAAGCTGTCGAATTACAGGGAGCGATTTCCGGTGAGCATGGTATCGGCTTGGGACACAAACAGGCTTTCAGTCGTCAGGCAGGTCAATCAGTGGAGATCATGCGCCAGCTTAAGAGGGTCTTTGACCCCAAGGGTATCCTCAACCCGGGCAAGATCTTCGATTTGTGATTTCAGATAGTACAAACCCACCTGGCGCTTCGCTGAGGTAATGGTTTGGGCACAGCACGCACTACAAAAAAAACCAGATGACAATCGTAGCGGCACGGCGTGCCGTGTCTTCATGTATACATCTATCATTCTCGTAGCGGCGACTCGGTGAGTCGCCCAGTGTAGATCGAAACTCCTGCACTTTCGATGATTAAGGGGCAGACGAGACATCTGCCGTCAACAATACATGGACACCACAAGTCGTCGTTGCGAGTCCGGCAGTCGTCGGACAAAGCAATCTCTCTTCGTCAGCACCGCAGGAATGCTGACCTGCAAAGCAACTTTCCCATAATAAATGAGTTTTTGTATAAAGATTTCACTTGACAAAAGTTGGCATAAATGTCATATTAGACCCAGAGGGCTAAGCGCATCCCCTCAACTGCATAGATCAAACACCTGTGATTTCGAAGGTCAAGCTCTTAGGTCTCGCTACTTGATGAGGAGAGAGAATGAATATATTTTGGTTTTTAAGGAAAGTTGGTCGATTCTCAATGTGTATCTTACCCCTTCTATGTTTTCTGATTCTGTGGTCTTGCAGTGAACCTAATGAACTTGAGAAACGTGGTTTTATAACACCAAAAGGACCGGTAGCGTATGATACCGACGCAGCCTGGTCACCGGATGGCAGCAAGATTATCTATGCCAGGGTGTCTTCCGTTACGGATGAGTGGGAGGGAGGATTGTACCTGTATGATGTCGCCTCAGGTGAAGATTCACTGATTTGGGATAACTGGCGTGCTTGCAACCTCACCTGGTCACCGGACAGAGAATGGATAGCATTCAGCTATAATGCCCAAATCTGGGTTATGAAACTGAATGGCGATAGCTTGAGACAGTTAACTACCTGGGGCGAAAACTTTCGCAGCAAGTGGTCACCCAATGGTAGTCGAATTGCCTACGATGTCAATGGTGACGGTCTGTGGTTCTGTGATCCAGATGGAGAAAACAAGCAGCGGGTATATGAGCACGCGGGCAGCATCTCCTGGTTTCAGGACGGCTTACATATGGCTGGTCTGGGATTGGGTGAAGAGATTTACGTGATTGACACTCTGGGTCAGATGTACTCGAAAATAACAAATACTGGTCCCCGCAAGCGTCGTCTTGCTGTATCACCAGACGGGAAAGAAATCGTATTTACAAAAGACTTACAACTTTGGATAGTCAACGTTGATGGCTCTAACCTAAAGCAGCTTACAACGAAAGGAGGTGATTGGCCCGACTGGTCGCCGGATGGAGAGTGGATTGTGTTCACCTATATGGGTGACAAAAATGGTCATTTATGGCTGATGCGACCGGACGGCACTGAGAGACAGCAGATCACTTTTTTCTAATAGTGGTTTGCAAACGAACCTTACTTGAATTGTAGATCGAAACTCCTGCGGTTCCGAGAATAGGAGAATCGTCAGGTCACACCCCCGACTTCTTCGCAGCTGGTGCCCCAGCCAGAGCACAAGCGGCGGCTGGGTTTAAAGCTGATAGGATATACGATTCCCGGAAAGAATCAATCACAAACCTGAGATATCAGGTGGGAATGAACAAACCCACCCGACGCGTCTACGACGCTCTGGGCGGGGCACCAAGCAAAATATGCCCAATCCATTCAATATAGAGACCGAAATCAGTTTTTCTCTTGACCAATCTGATAATGTCGAGTTGTCTATCTACAATGTTCTTGGTCAGAAGATTCTTGATTTATCTACAGGTTTCTTTGAGGCAGGTATGCACACAGTTGCCTGGGATGGTACAAACCAGGCGGGACAAACGGTTGCTTCCGGTGTTTATTTTTATCGACTGAGCGCTGAGAACCATGCGCTAGTCCTGCAAAAGAAAATGATCCTAATGAAGTAGAAACCTCGGTATGGAGGGCGGTAGATTTATTATCTGCCGCTTTCCAAGCCAGTGTGCAAGGCACGGCACGCCGTGCCGCTACACAAATTTGTGAGTGACAGACGTCTCGTCTGCCATTAAATCGTCGGAACCAAATGGGTTCCAACTAACAAAGCTTTGATTCTGACGACAAACACAAAGTTCGTTTAAGAATTTTTGTTGACAATAATATCCAACCTGATTATAGTGTCTTTGACAATTGAATAACCGCTTTCGGTGCGGAGTGCTTAATAGGGAAGCGGGTGAAAGTCCCGCACAGCCCCGCTACTGTAAGCAGCTACGAAATCCCGAAACAACACCACTGGGAAATCGGCGGTCGATTTAGTCGAAAACCTGGGAAGGTTCGGGAAAGTAGGTTTGAAGCTGTTAAGTCAGGAGACCTGCCGAGAGTTGGAGGACATTAACTGGTTCCTGCGCGGGTTCGGGAAAGGTTACTTACCGACTGTTGCGCGGCAATAAGTCGGTTTTTCTTTGCCCGCCTGAAAGGATTTTATTGTGAAGGTCCTTTGGGCATTTCTACTCGGTTCGATATTTCTCACACAAACTGTTTCCGCTCAGGATTTCTGCGTTGTCTCTGGAAAAGTTACAGATAGGTCCATCAGTTCTCCAATCGCCGGTGTTGTAATCACTATTCTACCGGATGGTTACACAGCTATTACCGATAACGCGGGTCGATACCGGGCAACGCGCATTGCTCCGGGGATGATCACGATTCAGGTTGAGTCGGCGTTTCATCGTGGTGTCCAGGTTGGTCCGGTACTGCTAAGGGAAGGAGAAGTGCGGCAATTCGATATTGCGCTACAGCCGATAATACTCAAACTGCCTCCTCACCACGTCAAGGGGGAAATCGATAAACCTGTTGGAGTTGCCCTGTATGAGCACATGCAGATCGAGGAAAGTAACTGTGCTGATCTTGGCCAGTTTCTTGACCGCCAGGGGTATCATATTCATTCTGACGGGCGATCGAAATATATCACCCTCAGGGGATTCAGTCCGGCGGGTGTGTTGGTTCTTCTTGATGGTCACCCGATCAATCCGGATGGCGCCGCTGCCGATCTTGCTACGATCCCCTCTGAGACGGTGGAACGAGTCGAAGTGTATACATCAGGTGGAGCGGCGCGTTATGGCGCGAATGCTCTTGGGGGGGCGGTCAACATAATCTCCCGGAGAGCGGGGCATCATCATCTCCCCGGTTGTAAACTCACCGCAACCACCGGCAGTTATTCCCTTAAACGTGGTACAGTCAATTTGTCGCCGCATGTTCGTAAATATATTGACATTCTTCTCAACTATGAGTACGCCCAACAACGCAACGATTATAGCTATCAACACCCCTACGAAGGAGAGCTTGAGCGGCAAAACAATTTTAAACGTTTCTATTCCGGTTATTTATCGCTTCAGTCCCGGAATATCAGGGGCATGACTTTTACCGCTCGAATCTACAATAACCATAATGGCGTACCTGGGGCTGTGCTGCAGGAAAACAAAGGAGCGGCGTTTGCCAAACGTGAAAACCGCATATTTACACTTGGTTACAAATGGAGATCAATCGATATCGCGGCAAACTACCGTGAGTTGGAGCAGGGTTTTCGTGACCATGACGGCTTCATTCCTTATGATAAGAAATACCTGCAAGTTGGACGGCAGTTATCAGCCACCTGGCGACAAAATCTGAGTAAGTTAATTCACCTGGCAGCAGGCAGCGAATATTCATCTGAGAACTTCTTTAACGATGATTTACTGAAACCGAAGAAATCCCTTCCCCGGGTAAGTCGTGAGACCGAGTCACTGTTTGGCTCAGCAAGATTCACTCAACATTTTAATCCCTTCAGTTTCGGCTTGGAAGGCAGATATCGTTTCGACCGGATCGAAGATTCCACTTTTACTTCCCCCTACGCTGGTCTTTCCCTCAATTGGACTGGAATAATCGAGTTGGAGCTTGAAGCGGCTTATTCAGAGTCTTATCGTTACCCACCGATAGATGCGCTGTTCTGGTGTGAAGATGTGTTTGCGATTGGCAACCCTGACCTTTCTCCTGAAACAGCGATTACTCGCGAGGGGGGATTTAACTTTCGATATGAGTGCGGCTTTATTGTGCAAGGTCGCCACATCTGGTTCGGGAGTGATCTAAGTAATTTGATCGTCTGGCGGCGTCGTTTTGACGGCAAGTACAAACCAGTTAATATCGACCGCTCAGATTACAGCGGGAGAGAACTGGCGATATCGCTGACAACCAGTGACAATCTTGCAACCGTGGGCTACAACCGGACGACACTAACAGCAATAAACAAATCTGATAATTCCGGTTATTTGGACAAAGTAATCCCCTTTCGACCTGACCGTACCGAGCGGTTTTTTCTCACGTTCCAATACCGGCGTGCGAAATTGAACTACAGTTACAGTTTTACCGGTGAACGCTTTATTCGCGAAGCCAACACCAAGCAGCAATCCTGCTATTCTCTCCACGATTTGATTGTCGAGTTTCGGTTGTCAGTTCTTGCCGGTAATCAGACCCTTACAATCTCTGCGTTTAATTTTACAGATCAAAAATATGAACTATTGGAACGGGTGCCGATGCCACCTCGAACGGTATCGGTTGGTTTAACAATTGAGTTTTAACTGAAAGGAGAAGCCGATGCGCACGTTTTACTCGCTACTAATCATTTCTTTACTTGCCTGTTCAACACTGATCGCCACACCACGCAACCTGGTCGTGGTCAACGGTACAGGGGAAACCCTGGACTATATCAATATGAAGGATAGTATAGTCACCCTTTTCTTTGATACATTGAACCTGTATCCGAACGACTTCATAGTTGCCGATACAATCGGCATTGCGATAAACTCCGGCAGCGACGATCTCTATTTTTATAATATGAATACCCTGGAACGAATTGGTACTCTTTACTTAGGCGCAGGAAGGAATCCCTGGACCGGTGCTTTCCTTCATCCCGATACTGTGGTAATCACGAATTTCATGACCTCGACAATTACCAAGGTGGATGTACCAAACAGGTCAATAATCAGTGAACATGCCGTAGGGGATTCGGAAGACATCGACAACCCCGAGGGCATTTTGGTAATGAGAAGGAAGGCTTATATTTGTCTAACCAGTTTCGATGATGAATTTCAGTATGATGCCGGTAAAGTGGAAATATATGATCTTGACGCTAATGTAATGATAAACAGAATTTCCGTGGGAATGAATCCACAGGTTATTCAGCAGGGTTACGATGGTTACCTTTATGTTCTTTGCACAGGCAACTATCAGGATGTTGAGGGCAAACTGTTCAAGCTTGACTGGATGACTCAATCAGTCGTCGACAGCCTTGATATCGGTGGCTTCCCAGGCAGTGTCGCGATCACTAAACAGGGTTTGGCTTTCTTGGCTGCGGGAGGTTGGCCTCCTCCGATGAAGAGCAATGTTGTGCCACCAAAAACCTGGAATATATACAGCAAAGCCCTCCTTGCCGCTGGTGCGTCTGCCGGTGGCAACCGGAATGGTGGTTTGATTTTCACTGTCGATCTGGATAGCTGGACAGTGTTGCGAGGTCCCGCTAATCCTATCAACACAGACTGGGGAGTGATCAGTGTCAAGAGAGTCAGCGATACTACTATTGTCAGTTGTAATTTTTCGGATGATACAATTACCGAGCTTGATTCAGCAGGTACACTATTCGCTCGTTACAATGTCGGTGATGGCCCGGTGGCGGTCGGCAGATACCCCGATTGCTTCATTAAAAAGGGAGATGCGGACGGAAGTGGTACTATCGAGATATCTGACGCCGTGTATCTGATTGCTTATATCTTTATTAGCGGCAGCCCCGCGCCAGTGACAAGTGGCGCAGGTGATTTCGATTGTACTGATATAACTGAGGTATCAGATGCTGTAGGTATTATTTCCTATATTTTTATTCCAGGCGCACCTGGTTCATGTGGCTGTGCAGACTAATGGGTTTGTAGTTTGTGGGATATTCTATACCCTATGCTGTAACCTAAAAAGCTCTTATATATGTCAGAATATGCTTGACAACAGTGTTTTAAAAGGTAATTTGAATCAAAATGCACTGTTCAGTACTATGTAGTGTTACTTCCTGAGTTCTGAACTTAGTTACTTTTGCTTGGTAATTTGGACGGGGCTGGGTGTTTTCAGATTATTAAATGAGAATAGGAATGAAAGTACAGGTTATTACTCTGTAAGTGTTAACCCCAATTAACTTTTGGAACATGAAGTTCCGGTGGAAGGAGAGGATTATGCAGAGAATGTGGTACTTGTTAAGCAAAGCAGGGCTTTTTGCCTTGGTGTTTGTCTTACTGACGTCATCAGCGGCGCTGGCGGACAACGTTATCAGGATCGGTTGCCCGATTGATGTTCCCACACCCGATGGTGACTCGGTGCTGATTCCGGTTTACATCACCAATGATGTCAGTATTGGTGCTTATACACTACCGTTCAACTGGAATTCGACAGATGTGGTCATTACCTCATACGATCTGACCGGAACTTGCATGCCAACAATGATGCAGTTTATGTTCATGTTGACTATTTTTCCTGGTGAACAGAAAGTTCTACCCGGCGCAATCGATTTTTCCGGCGTAAACCCAATCACTCCACAAGATAATGCTCTGTTATTCTCAATGTGGGCACAGATACCTGCTGATACTGAACCGCAGTGTGTTGATATTGACACCGGGTTTATTGCTCCTGCCGGTACCTGGGTGTTTTCCAAGCAGAGTGGTGGCAATGTTTATCCTGCTTATGTCGACTGCGGTATTGGCGATATCGTAATTGGCGGCGCCAGTTGTGAAGAGAATCATCCCCCAACTGCAATCTGCATTGATGTTACCGTTGATGCTGACAGTAGTTGCGAGGCATCAGCATCTGTCGATGGGGGTTCATATGATGAAGATGGCGACCCGATTACATTGGACCAGGAGCCACCGGGACCTTATAGTCTTGGAGACACTGATGTGATCTTGATTGTTACTGACGATGAAGGACTTGCCGACACTTGTGATGCAGTCGTGACTGTAGTTGATGTTACCCCGCCAGTGGTTACCTGTCCTGGTGATATCACAGTGGGTAACGACATAGAGGATTGTGGTGCGATTGTCACTTTTACTATCGATGTTGACGACAACTGCCCCGGCGCTATTGTTTTCTCTGATTGGAATAGTGGTGACTTCTTCCCAGTCGGATTAACGACGGTTACTGTTACTGCTGAAGATGCTGCCGCTAACACCGCTTTTTGCACTTTCGATGTAACAGTAGAGGACACCGAGGATCCGACTCCCACATGCCCTGACGATACTACCCTGAGCAATGATCCAGGTGAGTGCGGAGCGATTGCTTTCTTCGATCTCTTCGTTAACGACAACTGCCCCGGCGCTACTGTTTTCTCTGATTGGAATAGTGGTGACTTCTTCCCAGTCGGATTAACGACGGTTACTGTTACGGCTGAAGATGCTGCCGGCAACACCGCTTTCTGCACTTTCGATGTGACAGTTAATGATGTTGAACCCCCGGTTGTTACATGCTATGAACCGCTGGAGACTGGCAACGATCCGGGTGAATGCGGTGCAGTAGTATACTATGATGACTATGCTGAAGCTTACGATAATTATATACACAACACCGGTATCGGAGTAATACTCACCATCATAAGCATCAAAGAGAAGCGAGTCAACGCCAACGTAGCCGGCGTTGGGAGTATAGGTTCCTGTACCTGCCAGGGGATCAAACCCGCTGATTGCGCCATGGTGTGGTCCAAACAGAATCTGATAGTCAAGCGTATCGCCATTTGGATCATATGCGGGGAGCACTATACCTACTGGAATATCAACCTGCGTATAGAATACAGTATCCCTGGCTATCGGCGGGTCGTTTTCAGCAAGTTCAACTGTGATATTGAACGTGCATGAATCCACATTACCAAGTGAATCAATCGCGACACAAGTAACCGTGGTAATGCCTAATCCAAATTCAGAACCGGAAGGAGGATCACAGGTTATTGTTGCTCCCGGGCAATTGTCTTCCACATCGGAGTCAAACTCCACGACTACAGCGATAACCTTCACATCTAAAATCACCGTAGTGTCACCGGGGCAGATGGCTGTTGGGTGCTCATAATCGTTAACGATAACATTAAAGT
>Ga0255376_1034_pt1 | contig 11916 bp, 12 predicted proteins | sample ANMaggSeSYBR01C3_FD_182095 | JGI IMG/M metagenome (GOLD analysis project Ga0255376, IMG submission 182095) | Sediment cell enrichment communities from methane seep in Santa Monica Basin, California, United Staets - ANME aggregate JGI... | ecosystem: Environmental > Aquatic > Marine > Cold seeps >...
AAAAGCCGTGTGCGTTGCTGATGAGGTGCTTTAGAGTACTCTTATTTATAATGCTTTAATCAATCCTATAGAAGTGATATGGAATAGCCTCATAAGGAGAATCAAATGAAATTACTAATATCTGGTTTCGGAATTATACTACTTTCTTTTGTTGCAATGACACATTATGCATATGCAAATGATAATATCAACAATATTGCGCCGTCAATAGCTGAGATTCAACAGTTAGGTGATCTTTTAAAGATAGCCGAACAAGGAGAAGAACATGCTCAGTTTATGGTTGGGATGAAATACTTCAAAGGTGAAACTGTTTCGAGGAATTACAAAAAGGCTCTATACTGGTGCACGGAATCAGCAAAACAAGGGAATGCTAAAGCCCAACGACAATTAGGGGAAATGTACGATTTAGGTATAGGCGTCCCCCAAAATGACAAAAAGGCTTTATACTGGTATACAAAAGCGGCTAAACAAGGAGATGATGGAGCACAAATGCTTCTTGGGCAAATGTACGGGGTTTCTACCCCTAAAGAGTATGAACAATCGATATATTGGTATACGAAATCAGCAGAGCAAGGAAATTGGCCTGCCCAGGCAAGTCTTGGTATACTACTCCATATTGGCAAAGGTTTCACCCATGACTATCGATATGCTTATGCCTGGAGTAGTATAGCGTTAGAAGCAAACCCATTTGACACACGCAGTTCTAAAAATAGAGATGCTTTAGTCAAGAAATTCTCACCCCAAGAATTAATTGAAGCCCAAGAACTTGCTTCTGAAATACAACACAAGATAGACCATCCAGAACCCATGATCTATGATGAGGGCTGGAAGACACTAACTGAAACAGAACTTGCCGAAAGAATACAAAGACCTGTGTTGAATATTAACACAGGTGAACCTTTCAATTTTAAAGTAATCAATAAGAATGACAAAGAAGTGGGCATAGTGAACACCCCGGCTGAATATTACAGCCATAGGCACAAAGGCAATCGTCTCTTCACACAAACGACCTATGATCAGATTGATAGAGGGCTTTTTAGAGGCGTAGCCATGCCTCTCCTTTACCTATCAAAAGCTAAGCTATCCAAACAATCATATGTTAACAACTTCCCATTTGACAACGAAGATCCGCTATTTGTTCTTCCGGTTGATTTTATTTCTTGGAGAGGTTCAGGCCAGAGAGAAGTCTTAGAGAAAGCCTCAGCTAAAAATAGACCATGGCGCTATGTTTCACCTAACGCAAGGGTTATAAAATCCACTTCATCTGATCTAAAAATATACGATACGTTTGCTGAGGATTTATACAGCTTACCTAAAAATGAACGCTATACTGGCGACCAAGCCAGCCATTCAATAAATCCAGTTGTCCTGGGCGACTTGAATAATGATGGGTATGAAGATATTGTATTGAACTGTGCGCATTACAATGTGGAAGGATCTGGCCGATCTTATTACTTTGTTGTCTTAACCAGAACATCACCGAACGATATCCTAAAAGATATAACAGAAGAAGTGGATAAGCTCATTTGGAAAGAACCAATAGGCCTTGATTCAAATACTGCTACAATTAAGGATAATGCTATAAATCGTTCTCTTAAAGCATCAAATGCTGAACTATCTCCACGGCAAATTGAGATCATCCAAACCGTATTAAACCCTGACGGGTATATTTCAAAGAAACTTCACTCAGAATTTTGGGACTTGATGCCAGTTGAGGTGAGAGATGATAAGCAGGTCAGAAATGATATTGTCAATTTCATGGATAAGAATTTCCTTTTGAGCATACAATTTACCCGAGAAGGCTTTGCAAGCATGAAGGCAAGCATCAAAGCTGGTCGGGTTGTGAAAACTCCGGGATATGAATCTGCAAAGAACAAATTTAATACCTCCGTACCGTTACAGGCTCGTCAGAAGATCCAAAAATCAATCGACAATTCCGAAGGAATGATAACAGCCGCAGCAGAGGCTAAGCCCTTCCAATCAAACAGAGGGATAATATATATTACACTGGAGATGGTAAATCAGATGATTGCTGGATTGGACGACTCATTTTCTCGGGCCAGTCGTTTGATGAACCCGGAATGGGGCCAAGAAATCAAGGGGCATAAATCAGATGTCCTACCAACCACTGATTTAGATGCTCTCCGTAAAAAGATAGATGCACTGCCTGTCCGTGAATATGAGGATAAGGATGCAAATACAAATTTTAATGTAGTAAATAATACTGGAATTAAAACAGTAGATGGACGAGCAGTAGGATGGAGTCCATCTGCTATACGTGAGCAGAGTGCTGCATTACGAGCTATAGAAGAACAACAACGCAAAGAACTCGATGAACGTAAAACATCAATATTATTAATATCAATTCTTTGTATTGCCTCTGTCATTGCCTTAATCCTGGTTTGGCGGCTTATTGTTTGGGTATTTAAAGCAGTGAATAGACTATCGGATAAGGCCACCACCAGTGGCCTGTTTGCATTCGATAGAAAAGCTGCAATGATGACTGCTTTAGAATCATGCCAAGAGTATCATAAGAAAATGGGGTTGGGCCAAGAGTTAACCGATGAACAGATTAATACCTTAAAGCATACCAGTCTATTCAAAGACACGGCAAACCGCTATAAAAGAGAAGGTCTGTCAAGGTGGGGAGGGTTAGCATGGTTATCAGCACGATTTACCTCCATGGTATTAGATTCAATTGATAAAAAGGAAAATGTTCGTCCTACAGTGTACGATCTTGCTGATAAACTGATAGGTGTCAGCCTTGCAATTGCTGTCTCTACACAAAATCTTAACCTTAAAAAGGCCGATATGAATGCCATTAAATTGGCTACCGGGATAGCATCCGATTGGCTTGACCGAAATCCAAATATAAAGTCTTTTGAAAAAGCCGGATTGATCTAAGAATTATTTAAACCAATCTCTTGGTGGCAGTAATACAGGGCAAGTACCCCGACAACTTTCACGGACTGGATGAAAACAAAACACCCGCCCATGTGGCCCAATGAAAACATAGCTGCGTTTTTGTCCTGTAGAACTTCCGGTTTATAAAAAAGAACTGGAAGTATCCCCCGGCCATTGAATTATATTAAATAATTTGAGGGCTTCCGGCAATCTTATTATAAAAAGCGTCCTGCTGCTTTGTGGTGAACTGAAAATATACCATGGTGCTGTCAATTTTTTTATGGCCCAGATAATTTTGCAGCTCCTTGACGTCCGCGCCGGATTCGGCCAGATGAACCGCAATGGAATGTTTTAACGTGTGCCAGTGGGATTTATCCTCCGGAAGTTTCGCCTTGCCGGCATAATGTTTCATCAACCGGTCCAATTGACGTGAAGAAATCGGGTTGCCCTTGCGCGAGACAAAAAGAGGGTCCCCATTTTTGACCTGGGATTCTCTGATATATTTTTTCAACAGGCTTTTCCGTTTGTCATCCAGACGAATGGTATTAGAAATGGAATTTTTCAACCGTGTGCAAAAAAGCTCCCCGCCCGGCTCGTTAAAATGTTCCTGGTGAAGTTTGCCGATTTCAGAAACCCGAAGCCCGCACAGATACCCGATATTGAACATGGCCAGGTCCCGCAGCACAAACGGGTAATCTTTTTGCCGTTCAATGCTCCGGAACAGCTTTTTTAATTCCTTCTGAGTAAAATATTTGATTTTTTCCATGGTCCCCTCTTCCGTTACGGCTGATAATGGCTATTTTCAGCCGTTGCGGCAACGCAACAGTTGCTGAAAACAAGAGGAATGTTTTGTTTTTTTTGCAAAGCCGTTTTTTACGGCTTAAAATTGGCGACTTTTTGAGACGTTTTTTGAAACAACTAATCTGTTATTTCATCAAAACAAAAATGGTTTTATATCAGGAAAATTTCAGCCCTTTGCTTTATGCCAGCAATTGGTACCCCGAGGGTCTTTCTCTAAATTTTCTGGAGATAACGGAGGAGCGGGCAGGGGAGGGTGTTAGTAACCGAAGCGCTTTTGTATGTTTATATATGAATGCCCGTGGCACTATTGATCACCCCGATTAATGCGTTCATGTACGCTAAGGGTTCAATTGCTAAAAAATTCCGGTCCGATAAAAGAAATAAAACATTGTTAAAAATATACCAATTGTACCGGCGGTATTTGCCAGAATAAAATATTTCATGTTTCGGAAAACACTTTTCCCAGCTTGCTGGTGCATGTCTTTTATTTCTTTTTTAGTTGCAGCGCTCCAGGTTGTCAAATCCCTTTCTATGCCTGTTATGGCCTGAGAAAGGCTTTCAACTTGTTTCCCAGTCTGTGTTGCCTTGCCGCCAAAAAGAGCAGCTGTATTAAGCAAGTCATGCAGGGAAACATTTACAGACTGAATCGGCTGCATGTCCTTTTGTATTTTTTGGAGGAAAAATTTTAGGGTTTCCCCGTAGTCTTCTTGCGTTTGGTCAAGAGAACCGATAATTTCCGAATATGTGGCAACGATGCGACCTTGTTGCATTCTAAACTGTTCAGTTCCTGCTTTTAGATCATCAATCAGTTGACGAACTTCATTTACTTGATCTTCTTCTATTACCCGTGCTGCTTGCATGGCTACCGCCTCAATTCAATTTCTGATTCTTTTTCAAATTCTTGTTCATTCTGTTTTAACTGGCCTAATTGCTCCTGATGTCTTTCTTGCTCTTGAGGCATTTCTTTTGAATGCTCCTGGTCGACAAGTTTTTGGCTTTCTTCAAGCTCTTGCTTCCATGCATTTTTATATGACGTGTTTATCTGAGGTAAGTTCAAATCTACTTCTACTTTCGGGGATATATCCGTCAAATTCGGATCCCTCTCAGCTTTCATTTGTTCCGGTGCATGGTCATGGCCAAGTTGCCTTGATTCCAGTTCTTTCGGGTTTTCTTTTTCTTTAATAAATTCTTGTTCCGGAACTTCTTTTACAGCTTCGGGATTTGAATTTTCCTCTAGGATCTGGCCGGGGCGCCATTTAGATACCACTTCAGAAATAGTGTTTGAATTTTGAGATTCTTTTAGTTGGTCGGGATATTCCATATTTTGCTCACGCTTAACCCTGTCTCTCAAGTCGGCTTGAAGCTTTTCAATAGCGATTTCAGATTTTGCGGAATTTGCTGTCATAATGATTCCTCCAGCTTCCATTCGTGTTAAAAAGGTTGTCAGTTCTTGAGTGTTTATATTAATACTTTTTGCTTTAAGAGCTTGGTATAGGCGGTCATGTGTTTTTTCATCAATATTGAGCCGTCTTTCTCCGGTCAGGGCCGCGATTGACTTAACCTCTATCCCTTCGCGGTTTAACGCCTTTGTAAAGGATGCGACAGATCCACCGGAAGTTATGACATCTTCAACAAGACACACTTCCTTGTCGCCTATTATTTCTTTAAGAATGTCAGTTTTAACTAATTTATATTTTCTTGGGTGAAAGGCTCTTTTTGTAAATGATATATCTTTTGACATCTCAGAGTGACTTGCTCTTGCATGAAAATCGCCCAAGACAAAATCAACTTTAAATTTACTGGCAAGTTTTTCGGCAAATTGACTCGATAGAACATTAAGCCTGGATGTTGATGGTTGCGAAATAAATATAACTTTCTCTGGATCAGCAAACACGTTTTTGAGCTGGTCTGTTTTCTTTTCATTCCATAGCTGACCAATAATCCGGTCCGATGCTTCAAAATCACTTTTTGTCTTGGCAGCAGCCCAATCATCTGTTTTCATGATTTCACGGCTTCTTGACTTTCCAACTATGTTTTTATCCGGATAAACCATTTAAGCTTTTATTCTTTTGGTGACTTTGTTTTATTGTTATAGGCTCCATAGATTCCTAATTTATGGTCAGCAAGCAAGTTTCCCATTGCCTCAATTTGACCTTTTGGGGCTTTTGTCCCTCCTGTTTTTATTTCTTCCCATGTTTTCAGTAGGTCAGAGGTTTTATAGCCCTCAAACATTTCAGGGAGTTCTTTGCCTTCACATTTGATCATTTTTCCATTCCTATTAATGTTTACGCAGATATGCCAAGGCTTCTTGAGCAACGAGTGATAGCGCAAAGTCTCTATTAACCCCTTCGGCCATGCGATTATTAAATGCTATTTGTTTGTCAGGTGTAGAAAGATCCGCTTTAGTGAAATCCTGTTCGGGATCGGTTTCATCACGAAGCGGAGACCTGACAGGCTTTGACAGATCTTCTCTGTACGGATAACACAGATATTCTATTCCTTCCCGAACACTTTGGGCCTTCTCTTTGTTGCCGGCCGGATCTTTCATTAATCGCTTATATTCGGCTAACAGTACGTTTAATGCATGGTGATATCCTATTTTCATTGCTGGAATCCTTTCACTACAGTGTTTAGGATAAATATTATATTCGGTAATCGTTTATAAGCTTGCCAAGTTTTTCGATAAATTCATTTCTTTCGGTCCCGGCTACAGTAAAACTGCCAGTTAAAGCAACAAACGTATCAAGATCCTCTCCGTCAATCCGCTCGATTAACATTTCAGCGGTTACCCCTTGGCTTGGATAGAGGACTTCGGGTACCCGACGAAAATTCTCATCAGTTTTTTCTGTTTTCTTGTTCATTTTTCTCCTACAATTCGTTCATATAAATTTTCTTGATTTCTTCCGGCTGAATACACAGGTATTCAAGCGTTTGTCTTTGGTTGGAATGATTAAAACACACCATTAATTGCTCGATGGATGCATTAAATGTAACCCGCTGATGATAGCCAAAGGTCTTGCGCAGGGTATGGCTGCCGTAATTTCCCTTGAGTTTTATTTTTTTACACCATGACTTTACCAGGTTATGAAGCCGCTGCACGGTCAACGGTTCCATGCCGAACGTTTTTTTACTCTGAAACAAATAAATGCCGGTTGGTTTGAATTTTTTGTCCTGAACAAGATTTTGAATCGCATTTATACAAGTTTGATTCAGGGTGATCCGTTTTTGTTTTTTTGTTTTCTTTTCTTTAACCTCGAAGCTTTCGCCGGCGCTGAGATATTTTACTTGTTGGGTTTCGATTCTGGCCAGATCAGAAGCCCTTAAATTTGAATTGATGCCAATTGTAAAAATAGCCAGGTCTCTTAAATTATCTTTAAGCATCCTTTTTATTAAATTGATGTCTTCAAGATTTTTGATCGGTTCAACTTTTGTTTTTGACCCTTTTTTGGGCGCATTTTGGTTTAATTGTTTCATTCTGTTTTACCTGTTTTTAATGTTAAGTTTTAATCACTATAAAATAAAAATTAACATTAGATCAAGCACTAAAAAAAGAAAGTCTTCGCAAGCCCTTTATAGCAACAGTTTTGGATGGTTATTATTAATGTTAACTTTTGAATCAAAGTTAACATTAGATTTAGGGTTTTTAATCAGGCAAATAAAGATTAACTCTGACAGTGAATCACAAAACACGAAAAAACAGATAACGGTTTTTTCGCGAAATATTCAGTTTTATCCAATCTGCGGTTCACCCGTAGAATTTTCCTGTTGGGATCCATATAAGATCTTTTTTAATTTTTCAGATGCAGTGTTTTTCTTTTCAGGTTTCATTTTTAATATATTTTCAATTTTCCATCTGATTGCCGGAAAACTTTCAATACCTGAAATGGAAAGCAAGCTGAAATCAGGGTTTCCCGTTTTAACAGTTAAAAGGAATTTTCGTTCATTACTTGACAAGTTCGTCAGTACCCGGCCTGCTAAATCCTGGTTTATCGTTGCTAACTCCTCATAGCTGACATCTATTGATGTCATGCCTTTGAACTCGCTTTCATACAATTGCCTGAAATCCTGAAAATTGGGAGAAAGCAACTCTGCCATTGGTCGATTGTGGCTGGCAAGGTATACAACAAAAGCCTGACAGATTTGCTCATTTAGACCGCTTGTCTCAAAAAGCAGTTTAATATCAAACAAATCCCGTGGATGTTGACGGTCCAGAGCGGCACATATTTTACCACCATAAAGATCGGCCAATGAAAGGACTCGGACTTCCATTTCCACCTTGAATGTCTCACAGGCCTTTTTGCACAGTGTTTTGTAAGTCGGTGGATAGCAGCTTCCCCTCAATATCATGTTGGGCTCGATTTTTACGAGACTGTCTCCATTACTGACGATCAATTTATATATATAATCCGTGTCTTTTAACTTTATTTTTTGGACTTGATTTTGGGGGAAAAAGCTTTCTATTTTGTCTGAAATCCTGTTGAGAGATTCCGTAATATCGGTCAGTGTCTCATCTCTCGGTTTGATCGGAAGAAACGTTAAATCGAGATCAACGGATAACCGGGGCATGTCAAAATAAAAAAAATTCAGCGCTGTGCCACCTTTTAAGGCAAAGGCGTCTTCTTGCCCCACTATTGGAAGGATCCTCAGCATTAATTTGACCTGATCAAAATATTTTATCATTTTTATGGGATATCGTTTTGAGTTAAATTGTTTTCTTCATCCGGGACGGTTATCAGATATTTTTTATTAAGAACCCCTTTGTCTACAACCTGTCGTTTTCCTGTCCCTAAATTAATATTTTTTATTCTCAGTTTATTTAGCCAAGGCATATTATATATGTCAGCGAAATAGAGAAATAATCGCTTGGCTTTTATGGAAGTACATGTTTCAAGAAGGGTCTGCAAGTGACCAGTTCGTAACGACAACAGGCTTTCCATAAAATGTCCTGCCGCTTCAAACGAATGACAAGTAGGAACCAGCGCGCACATTTCAATCATCGCTCGTTCGGGTGCCGATCCTTTGATTGTATAGCTGCCCATATTAAAATCCATTAACCCAGTATCCGGTTGGGGTTGAAAAATATTCAATCTTTTAAAATGCAATTCATCGTTCCATGGATGCTTCCTGAACCAGGCTGGCAGGCGGCTCTTCCCTGATGCAAAAAGATAGACTACTGCTGTTTGTCCCATTTGGATATTGTGTCCGAATCCGGATAATTCCAGGGCTGTTTTTCCGCCCACATGTACGGGAAGGCTTAATTGATTCTGAACTGCGTATAAGCCCCCTCTCCAATCAACAGAATCTCCGTATTTTATATATGCCCCGCTTCCTATTTTAGTGACCCAGGGTGCTTTTTGATAATGGTCGATTAATTGTTGATACCCGCCATGGTCACGAAACCACTTTAATGTTGCCACTGTCCCTCTGGGCCAATTCAGAAGAATTCGGTTTAATATATTTCTTTTTTCACTAGTCATGCTTGTGATTATAGCCCGAGCTTAAACCAAAAGCAACAAAAAAGAGTTTAAATTTGTGCCAATTTAACAAGTTAAACTTGTGATTTTTTCACTTTTCTATCATGTTTTTGACCAGAAGAAAAATCAAGCACAATCAAATATCCGCTTTCGCGTGTTTTTTTAGAGTCGCTTCAAGCTTTAACATCGTCTCTTTCTCCTGGTCTGAATAATTCCACCCGGGCTTCAGAATCATCTGGCCTTCAATCACATAATTTTTTGAAACATAATAAGTAAACTGGTTTTGGTTGGCTTCCAGGATAATTTCACAGGTATTTTCAACAGGTGATTGAGAAATGATAGAAGCTTTTTCCGGTAAATTCATACTCGTTTTAATGGCTTCAAAATTCACACAATCGCAAGGATCAGGGCGAGGCTCTAAAAAAAGCACAACTGCACCAATAGAAATAAAAGCGAAGGCACATCCACCAACACCGAAAAAAAAGCATCCGGACAAAAATTTCATTAGTTTTTCACTTAAAAGAGCTCTCTTCATTTCTTTCAATTCTTTGTTTTCTTAATCAATATTTAAAATATTTTTTATATTTTAAATATTAAGTATATTTAAAACTGACCAAACCCATCATTGAATCATGTTGCTTAATTTCATCACCACAAAATGCAGGATTAGTCTTCAAATCCATCAGTTAATTCAACCTGGACAGAACAGGTTATGTTGAAATTAACACTGCCCTGGAGAATAACTTCTTTTAACCTCTCTATAATAATATCCTTCTTATCATTTTTCTTTGCCATGGCCGGCGGCGGTTTTTTAGAAGGTTTTATATATTTTCCAAGGGAAGGCTTTTTTTTAATTACCTGTTTGATTGAAAAACTTTTTTTACCAATTTTCCTGGTTAATCCGTAAATTTGTTCCGGAGTCAATTTTAAAGCTTCTTCAACTATGCTGTAAACATATCCCTTGCTGGTTCTTTTTCTGATCAAAAAATACCCCAAATTGCTTTTATCTTTATCGCTGAGTACCCGCAGTAAACTTGCTATATTGGAAAGTTCCATTTTATGTCCGGCAGCAGCGATCTTGGCTTGAATTTCAGGGGTTCTTAGCTCAGATCCGGATAGCAGAGTGTCTATAATAAGTTCGCTGGATTTTTTTTTCATTGTCTTCTTTCTGTTCTTTATTGTGAAAAAAAGGGCCAATTTTCAGAATATAAAACCATTACCCCTTGTGAGAAAACTCGAAAAACGCGAAATCACGAAGCCGTTTTTCTCGCAAATTAATGTTTTTAAAGTTTGAGCTATTAGTCTTGAGAACAAACCATATCTTCCCCGGCCATTCTCAAACCCTCCATAACTGATACCATTTCTGCAAAACTGCTTATACATGAACAGTCTGTAATTAGGTTATCCCCTGATTCTACAGGGCAAACCCCGTTAAAGCCACAAGGGACAACAACATATTTAAACGAGTCATTTGACCTTTTGTAATCTGATACTGTGCCGTCCAACAGAACATCTGTATTTTTGATAGGACGCATAATTTTACAGGCTGTTTCACAATCGGGGATTTCTTCAACATCTGGATACTGAAAATTTTGTGTACTTGTGGCCTGTGTGTCCGGGTCAATAGTCTCATATGTGACCGAGTTCCCGCTTTTCTGAACGGTCTGCATTACTTGACCGGCACTTTGAATTTCAATGTCTGATGAATAATCTAGGTTTTTTTCCTGGCACTGATAAATCCGGCGAATATAAAACCATGTTTCCGGCCCGGCATAAATTACACCGCGCCCGGATTGTCTGATTGCGGTCCCATCGTTGCAAAAATTATAAGGTGGCATTTGTTCACAATACGTAATGGGCTTTAGCAAGGTCGGGTTAAAATTATCAAATGTCTGAACACAATTATTACCGTTATAATCGCAGACATATTCTTCTTTTAATTTGCACCCTGTAAAGGAAGATCCCAGGCAAGTATCTGATTCCTGGACAACAGGAGGAGAACCACCACTGAAAGTAATACTGTGCCGGATTATACACTCTTGTTCGCTTACCGGCTGGTCAATGGCTGCATATGAACTGCTTAATAATGTTGAAAAGCTATCGGGATCTGTTACTTGCTGGTTTCTGTGATTTTCAGCCGTAGCATTAAGATTTGTATCGTTGTGCGGATCGTATAAATTTTCTGGCCGGGATACTCCGGATAAATAACCATCATGATTTGATTCAATATCACCGGTATCTTGACCATAATATTTGATTGAGTTTTGATCTACTTCAACGTGTGTAATAGAATACTTTGGTGATCGTGTCTGAATAGAACCGACAACCGCACCGCCTATATCTTTGAGAACCAAAGGCATATTTTCAAAGGTTATAGTGCTGTTACAGCCGGTATTAATACAGTAACAGCCCTTTAGTTCATCTTGGGAGCTTACGGGTACTGCGCTGATACCGCCAGAAGGTGAAAACGCCCATTGATAATTAGCGCAGCCGTCCCATGTTCCGGCAAGACAGGCAATAAAACCATTCGCACAAACTCCGGAAATCGTATAGGGAACAATATAGGTAGCGTCAACAATACCATCAAAATCAGTGTCCATTTCAATGCTTAAATTCCGGATGTCACCAGTGGATAAAGGGCTGGCCGTAATAGTTAAAAATTCATTTGAAGATTGAGTTGTAAGTTCAATATTCATTGATTCCTGATCAGCGACAGGGCCAAAGGTGTTTAATGGTG
>Ga0255376_1036_pt1 | contig 11849 bp, 8 predicted proteins | sample ANMaggSeSYBR01C3_FD_182095 | JGI IMG/M metagenome (GOLD analysis project Ga0255376, IMG submission 182095) | Sediment cell enrichment communities from methane seep in Santa Monica Basin, California, United Staets - ANME aggregate JGI... | ecosystem: Environmental > Aquatic > Marine > Cold seeps >...
AGCGCTGTTGGCGGTTATGGATAAAGATCATGCGATGGTGCTCTCCGGTTCCGGGGATGTTGTCGAGCCGGATGATGATATTGTCGCTATTGGGTCTGGCGGCCCCTTTGCCCTTGCCGCCTGTAGAGCGCTTATTAGCGAGTCGAAGCTGTCCGCCGAGCAGATTGTCAGAAAATCCCTGGAAATCGCGGCTGACATTTGTGTTTATACAAATAATCATATCAGTGTCAGCATTCTAAAATAGATTTGATTTTAGGTATTGCAGTCGCTATATTTGCCCCCTGATTATCGTTAATATGGAGGTGTATTGAACGAGCAGCTCACACCACGACAGATTGTCAAAGAACTGGATAAGTACATAATTGGTCAGGATGCAGCTAAGAAAATGGTTGCCATTGCCTTACGAAACCGCTGGCGGCGCCAGAAAGTGGTCGGCGAGATCAGAGAGGAAATTATACCGAATAACATCATTCTGATCGGTCCAACCGGTGTCGGCAAAACCGAAATTGCCAGGCGGCTTGCTAATTTAGCCAATGCAGCCTTTGTCAAGGTTGAGGCTTCGAAGTTTACCGAAGTTGGGTATGTTGGTCGTGATGTTGAATCGATGATCCGTGATCTTGTAGAGTTGGCAGTTCAGATGGTCAAGAAGGAGAAAACTCAGAAGGTTCAAAAACGTGCTAAAGAATTAGTTGAAGAACGGATTTTGGATATTCTGCTTCCTCGCCACAAGCCGCGAAACACAAGCGCCTCCGCAGGTGATGCTGATCTTGAGGAGAAGTATAACCGCACGAGGGATAAGCTCAAACAACAATTGCGTGAGGGATTCCTTGACAGTCGCATGCTTGAAATTGAGACACCAACTAACCGGTTTCCCGTAGTGGAAATATTCTCACCACAGGGAATGGAAGAACTGGGTGTCAGTTTCCAGGAAATGTTTTCCGGGATGATGCCTGACAAGAAGAAACGCCGCAGAATGACTGTTTCAGAAGCTACGAAGCATTTGCTTCAAGAGGAAGCTGGCAAGCTGGTTGACATGGACGAAGTGATTACTGAAGCGCTGCACCGAGTGGAAAACTCAGGCATTGTGTTTGTTGATGAAATCGATAAAATAGCTGATCGTGAAGGAGCCGGCAGTGGACCTGATGTTTCCCGCGAGGGAGTTCAGCGCGACATTTTACCGATAGTTGAGGGTTCCAGCGTGAGTACTAAGTATGGGGTAGTTAGAACCGATCATATCCTGTTCATTGCTGCTGGCGCCTTCCATTCTACAAAACCCTCAGACCTGATTCCGGAACTTCAGGGACGATTCCCGATCAGGGTGGAGCTTGATTCACTTACCGCAAAGGATTTTGAGCGAATTCTCCAGGAACCAAAAAACGCCTTGATTAAGCAGTATTCCGCGCTGCTTGAAACCGAGGGAGTAACTGTAACTTTTGATAAGGGAGCAATTACTGAGATTGCGAAGATCGCTTCCCAGGTTAACGAATCCTCTGAGAATATCGGCGCCCGCAGGTTACATACACTGATGTCTACTCTACTCGAAGAAATAATGTTCGAAATTCCTGAACGGAAAATTAAGAAGATACGAATCAGCCGCACAATGACGCATAAAATCCTTAAAGAGATTATCGAGGATGAAGATTTACGGAAATATATTCTTTAAACAGGCGTTGCTGCGGTAATCAGTTAATTATCATTAACCTCATGGTACGTAAGTGATTTTTTCTTGACTTATGGCTCCTTTTGGAATATCCATTGAATCCGTGAAAACTGATCTACATTTCCCCAGGCTGTTAATTATAGCAGGTCTTTTCCTACTTGTCGTTTCTCTCCCCTTATCTGGTCTTGAGTACCCTGACTTGGAACCTGTGGATGATGACAAACAGCAAGAGAAACTATTACTCGCTCCGGAACTTTACCTCGATAAAGCTATCGATTCTGAAACTTATATCGTTGGACCAGGTGATGTATTTCTGATAACCTTCTATGGTGGAACTCAGGAACCAATTTATGCGACAATCCTGCCTGAGGGGATTGTTGCGATACCATCAGTAGGGAAAATTAAATTGGGACAGATCACACTCTCCAAGGCAAAAGAACGGATACTCGAGCAGCTTAGATTACGATACAGGGACAGGGAAATCGGAGTTAGTTTACATAACCTGCGATTGTTTAAAGTGAGCGTCGCCGGGGCAGTGGGAAAACCGGGAATGATTATAGTTTCTGCATCTGATCGAGTTTCTGAAGCTATCAAGCTGGCTGGAGGATTGCAGGAGAAAGCGTCAAGGCGCAATATTAAACTGGCAGAATCCGAGGGAGATACTTCGATAGCTGACCTGGACTATTTCCGCGCCAGCGGCGATCTCGACTCTGATCCCTATCTCCATGAAGGGCAGGTGATTTTTGTTCCCATCGTGTCAGATTCCTTCGATAAAATCGAGGTTTATGGCGCAGTTAATGCACCTGATACTTTTGAGTACAGACCTGGTGACCGAATCTCTGATCTTCTCACACTCGGTTTTGGACTATCTCCCGATGCTGATCTGAAGAATGGCGAGTTGTTGCGTTTCGATCCTGAGACTGGTGAATTGATTTCTATACCAGTTGATTGTGCGCAGGTACTCGCAAATCCAAAATCACCTGTTGATCTTCTCCTGCTACGTGATGATCGGCTCTTTATCAGAGCAATGGCTGGATACCATGAGAAGGAAACCGTGAAGATTACAGGGGAAGTAAAATTCCCCGGTGATTACCCAATCCAGGATGGTTGTCGTACATTGAGTGAACTGGTTACCAAGGCTGGTGGTTTGAGGAAAGATGCATCGCTCTCTGAGGCTGAGATGTATGTCCGCCGTCAAAGGCGTGGCGTATCGACCTTTGATCAGCTTCTGCAACTGTCAGCAGACAAATTGACAGATTTTGAATTACAGTATTTGAAGGCAAGTTCGGCTGGCAGGCCCGGAAAAATAGCGGTTAATTTCAAACTTCTGTTTGAGGAGAAACGTCTTGAATATGATGTGCCGCTGCATGATGGTGACCTGATCAGAATTCCCAAGAAGAGTTATTCAGTTACCGTTCTTGGCAGAGTTGTTAATCCCGGACAAGTACCTTATAAGGAAGACGCAAACCTGGATTACTATATCAGATTTGCAGGTGGATTTGGTTACAAAGCGGACAAGAAGAATATTCAGATCATCAAACCAAATACTGGAAGCCTGATTAAGCCAAGCCGGAAAATGACCATTGAGATGGGTGACCGGATCATGGTACCACAAACAGAACCTACTGACTGGTGGGGTCTCTTTAAAGATGCCGGATTCTTCCTGGCTAATTTAGCTACGATTTATGTCGTAATCGATCAGGCGGTAAATTAGATGATTGGTCATTCTCGTCAGTATTAATTACGCTGGTTGCCTGATTAAGCACGGGAGGTATTAATATCATGGGTAACAATATCATTTCTCCCACTGCCAGAATTCAAGACGATTTGAAAATCGGATCCTTTTCTGTTATTGCCGATAATGTGCAGATTGCTGCCGGGTGTGTAGTTGGTTCACATGTGGTAATCCACAAAGGAACTCGTATAGGTTTGAATGTCAGGATAGATGATGGCGCAGTGATCGGTAAACTACCGATGAAAGCCGCCAATTCGGCTGTGACAAAGGAACAGGAACTACCACCTGCTGTGGTTGGTGATGACTCGATTATAGGAACTCATGTTGTTATTTATGCCGGAGCGGAACTTGGTCCGAAAGTTCTGGTCGCCGATCTGGCAACTGTCCGTGAAAATGTAACCATTGGCGAGGGTACAATCATCGGTCGCGGGGTCGCGATCGAGAATTTCTGCAGGATCGGCAGCTACTGCAAATTAGAGACTAATGTCTATCTCACCGCTTATTCTGAGCTTGGTGATAGAGTATTCATCGCGCCATGCGCAGCAACATCAAACGACAATTTCGTCGGACGTACTAAGGAGCGCTTCAAACACTTCAAGGGTGTGATTGTGAAACGTGGTGGACGGATCGGCGTCAACTCGACAATTCTGCCCGGAAAAGTAGTCGAAGAGGATGCTTTGGTTGCTGCCGGAGCAGTTTTGACTCATGATGCTCCCGCTGGCAAGATCGTTATTGGCGCTCCGGCAAAACCGGTAAAAGATGTTCCACCTGAGCAACTACTTGAGAACCAATGAAAAGGAGCAGGTGATGCAGGTACCGCTACTTGATCTCAAGCGTGAATATGCCACAATCAAAGATCAGATTGATCGCGCTGTAATGGGAGTATTGGCAGAGACCAGGTTTATCAATGGCCCTCAGGTGACAGAACTCGAACAGGCGATCGCAAGCTACTGTGGCTGTAAATATGCAGTAGGAGTTGCTTCGGGTACCGATGCACTGCTTCTTTCTTTACGGACTGCGGGAATCGGACGAGGCGATGAAGTAATCATCCCCTGTTTTTCATTTTTTGCCACTGCCGGTGCTGTCTGTAATGTGGGAGCAACACCGGTGTTTGTTGATATCAATGCCGATAATTTTAACATCGATGTCAGCAAGATTCAAGCGGCAATCACTGATAAGACCAAGGCTATCATGCCGGTTCATCTGTTCGGTCAGTGCGCTGACATGGAACCGATTATGGAGATTGCCCGGCAGAACAATCTTGTCGTGGTTGAAGATGCCGCACAATCAATTTCAGCTAAATACAAAGGTAAAACGTCAGGCACAATCGGCGATTTTGGCTGCTTTTCATTTTTTCCTACAAAGAACCTTGGCTGTGCCGGTGATGGTGGAATGGTTGTCACTAACAATGAGAAATATGATACGTCCTTGAGGAAATTAAAAGCGCATGGCGATACACGTGAATACCACCATGAACTTATCGGCTACAACTCTCGCTTAGACACTATACACGCTGCGGTTCTGCTGGTAAAATTACCCCACCTGGACGGGTGGTCTGAAGCCAGACGCAAGAACGCAGATTACTATGACAGCCGCTTTAAGGACACTGCCATTATCATACCGACCAGGGAACCATTCGCTTATCATATTTTCAATCAGTATACGATCAGGGTACAAAACAGCGATCAGCTTAAAACTGCGCTTCAGAATGCGAATATCGGTTGTAAAACATACTATCCCCTTCCACTTCATCTGCAGGAATGTTTCAATCATCTCGGTTATCAACGAGGAGATATGCCCGTTGCTGAGGAATGTGCTCAGCAGGTGCTTTCGATCCCCATTTTCCCAATGCTTTCCGAAGATGAGAGAGAGTATGTTGCGGATACAATTCTGAGATTTACTTCTTAGTATGAGAATTGTTTCGATAGTCGGCGCTCGTCCCCAGTATATCAAACTGACGCCATTACATGCTGAACTTGCCAGGCGCAATGTTGAGCATCTGGTCATCAACACCGGTCAGCATTATGACTTTGAACTGGCGGGTGTATTCTTCCACGAGCTTTCACTGCCAAAACCAAAGATCAACTTAAGTGTTGGCTCAGCATCGACCAGCGAAATGGTGGCGAGAATTCTGGAGCGTTCAGCTAAAGCCTTGAGGAAGCTGTCACCTGATATTGTTGTTGTCTATGGTGATACCAACACCACTCTTGGTGGCGCTCTGGCTGCCGTGCAATTGAATATTCCCCTTGCCCATGTTGAGTCAGGACTGCGATGTTTTGACTTGACTGTTCCTGAAGAATTGAACCGGGTAATAACCGACCGTATCTCAACAATACACTTCTGCCCAACTCCGCAATCGGTGGTTAATCTCCAAAAAGAAGGTGTTAGGAAGAAAGTATACCTGACTGGTGATCTTCTCTACGACGTACAGAAAGCGTGTATGCCTGATCAGTCGCAGATATTGCGTATTCTCAACCGTTTTGATGTTGCCGAACATAAGTTCCTGCTAATGACTGTGCATCGCGCAGACACTGTTGACGACAGGAAGAAGCTGACTAAGCTTGTATCGATGATTAGCGCGATTAAAGAACCGATTGTTTTTCCACTGCATCCACGAACAAGGAAGCGTTTAACCGAGTTCAAACTCAGCGAGAAATTAACTCGCAGGGCAAACATCAAGATCGTAAAACCATGCGGTTACAGCGATACTCTTGGTCTGATTAAAACCAGTCGGATGGTTCTAACTGATTCGGGTGGCATCCAGAGAGAGGCTTATCGCCTGAAAGTACCAACTTTATTGTTGCGCGAGGTCACTGAATGGATTGAGATTCTCCAGTCGGGAGGAAGTATGTTAGTTGGTTTTAATAGAAGGCGACTGGCTCAGGGACTGGCGAAACGCAAGTTTAATTTCTCCAATCGTGTAATCTGCCGGGCAGGCGCATCCAGACGAATCGCCGAGCATCTCTCTGGAATGGTGTCGGAGTGATGTAGCAATGGAGCGACGAACTAAAGTGCTGATTATTGCCTATCACTTTCCTCCCGAGGGTGGTGTAAAAGTTAAACGCATCCTTAAATTCGTGAAATACTTGCCTGAGTTTGGTATTGATCCAATTGTGGTGACACCCAGAAATCACAAGCTCCATTTTCCAGAAGATGCCCTCTTAGCGGAGATCCCCTCGTGTGTTGATATTCACCGAGTCCCATTCTTCGATATATTTAAGATCCTCTATAAAGCAAGAGACCTCTTGAGAAGGGCACGGAAATCCAGTCACAGTAACAGTAACATTACTTCCTTAAGCGAAATTAATCCACATAGTTGGGCAAAAAGGATAGTTAATCTAACCATGTTTCCGGATCATGCTAATTTCTGGGTTAGAAAAGCTGTTCGACAGTGTCTGAAAATCATCAAAGAGGATAAACCATCGTTGATTTTTTCAACCTCGCCACCATTTTCAGTGCACTTCATAGGTAACCGTCTTCAGCGAATAACAGGGCTTCCGCATGTTGTCGATATGCGAGATCTGTGGTTGGACAATCCCTACACTCAAATGCCAACGGATATTCATCGACGTTATGCTACCACACTGGAGTCGCGAACATTTACCGAAGCCACTTCAATAATCACGGTAACTGAGAGAATGAAACAGGACATTTTAAATAGGTATCCGGGAGTCGATGATCGGAAAATCGAAGTGATCCATAACGGTTATGATGAGAATGATTTCCGCGGTCAGGTAGTAAAAAATCGCTCTATGTTCAACATCAGCCATGTTGGAAGTATTTACCTCGGATCAGGACGTCATGGAGATAGTCTTCTCCGTGGTTTCCATCGATTCCTGGAGTCAACATCAGGTGCTCCACAGGTGGCTCAGTTGAACCTTGTCGGATATATGGATAAGCCCAACAATGATTTCCTTGATCGCTTTGTCGCCGAATCAGAGTATGGAAATCGGATAAAGAAGGTTGGTCATATAGACTCTTTTCAAGCAATAAACTACATCCGTTCCGCTGATCTTTTAGTATTGATTGTTGGGAGTGTTATCGATAGCAAACGTCAACAATTGACCTGCCGCAGTGACGCAACAAGTATGACCGGCAAGTTGTTTGAGTACATCGCCAGCGGTAACCCTGTGCTGGTTTTAGCAGAAAAAGGCACGGCAGCTGAATTCGTCACTAAGTATGGATTGGGCAGTAGTGTTGATCCCAACGATGTTGATCAGATTGCTGATGCTTTCTCACATTACTACGATTTATGGTCGCGTGACCAGTTGAGAGGTTTTACGAAACCATATGACCTATCTCGATTCAGCAGAAGAAATCAAACCGCTAAATTGGTGGAACTGTTTAAAAAACTTACACACCATCCCGATCCCAGGCAAACTGGATTTTCAGGTTGACTACTGCTTTCCCTATTGGTAAACTCTTTTACTATGCTTAGTTTCCACGAAATGCGAGGATATTTCAGCAAAAGAAAAATCCTTCTGCTCCTTGCCGATTTACTGATGATCCAGGTCTGCTTTTTTATTGCGGTTGTTTGCTTTCATCATTTTAAGGTACCCAGCGGGAGTTTTTCCGAAACCCTGAAATACTTTATCGGAATGCCTAATGTTATTATTACCGCCTATTGGTTGATGATTCTATTCGTCTCCCGTTTCTTCCGATCGCTATTTCCCAATACATTATATGGGAACGTATTCAGGATATTCAATTTCGTTTCGCTTGGCGTGCTGATTATCCTGTTTGTGATGATCGATACCGATGACCCTGCGACCTTTTTTTCATCGTCAAAGATTGTTCTGCTCGTCTACTGGGCATCATTGATTATTACTCTCAGCTTCAACAGGCTAATTTTCTGTAAGTTTCTGCGAAATCGTTTAGGAGGTCAGGCAAACCGTGATGTTTCTCAAACGGTAGTGCGCAAGAAACTCATTCTAATCATTCTTGATCTGCTGCTGATTGCCGCCAGCTATTATCTCGCTTTTCTCATCAGGTTTGAGGGTGATATTCCTGAGAACTATCTGCTGACTTTCAAAACATCCCTGTCGATGTTCATAATTATTCGCCTGAGCATGTTTTTGTACTTTAAACTCTATTCCGGATACTATCGCTATGCTTCAATAAATGATCTGAACCAGATACTTAAAGCAGTCACTACCGGCAGCATTTTGATTGTATTACCTGCCATGTTTTTCGGCTACGGCACGATTCCGCGCGGTGTGTTTGTGATCGAGTGGCTGGTAATGATTATACTTCTTGGTGGCTCACGGTTTTTAATCCGATCAGCACGAGAGCTTTTCCCTCGAATCTGGGTAACCGGTAAAAGAACGTTTATTATCGGCGCTGGTTCAGCAGGCGAGATGTTGTTGCGCGAACTGAGAAAAACTCCAATTGGCTATAAGCCTGTGGGCATAATTGATGACGACTTGGCGCGTCACGGTTTACGATTGCACGGTGTTCCGGTTCTTGGAGGATCAGATGATCTGGCACGACTGGTGAATAAATATAAGGTCACTGAGGCAATTATCGCCATTCCTTCAGCAAGCGGCTCCCAGATGCGTCGTTTGACACAATGTTGCAGAGAGGCGAACCTGGACTTTAAGTCATTGCCGCCGTTGCGTGAAATTATCGGAGAGGTACAAGTACAGCATGTACGGAATATAAAGGTTGAAGACCTGCTCGGGCGGGAGACTGTCAGACTCGACACACAACGGCTGGCTGAATTTGTAAACGGTAAACATATTCTGGTCACCGGCGGTGGTGGCTCAATTGGTTCTGAAATCTGCCGGCAGGTGATGCGTTTCAAGCCCAGCTTGCTTATTATTGTTGACCGAGCCGAGAACAGATTGTATGACATTTTAGTAGAGCTCTCCAGTGAGTATGATAATCGTTCTATCCGGCCATTTGTCGCCGATATCAATGATTCCCGCAAGATGGAAGAAATCTTTACTGATAGTACACCTGACATAGTATTTCATGCCGCTGCTTACAAACAGGTACCATTGATGGAATCCTTCCCTGAAGAAGCGGTCAGGAATAATATATTTGGCACTCGCGCAGTGGCAGAACTTGCTGATAAGTATTCAGTTGGTTCTTTCGTAATGATTTCTACCGATAAAGCAGTCAGGCCGACATCGGTAATGGGAGCGACGAAAAGAATCGCAGAAATTTATGTCCAATGTTTCGCTGAACGGTCGAAAGTGTCCTTTATCACCGTTCGCTTTGGTAATGTGCTTGGCTCGGATGGATCGGTAGTACCGATTTTTAAACGGCAGATCGAGGTGGGAGGACCGGTGACGGTTACTCATCCGGATGTGACGCGATACTTTATGACTATCCCAGAGGCATCGCTTCTGGTAATGCAGGCGGCAACAATAGGTAAATCCGGTGATATTATGGTATTGAACATGGGTGAACCGGTCAGGATTGTTGAACTGGCAAAGGCGATGATTTCTCTTTCCGGCGCTACACCTGATGAGGATATTAAAATCACCTTCACCGGCTTGAGACCGGGAGAAAAGCTGCGTGAGGAATTATTTATCGAAGAGGAAGGTTTGACGAATTCTGTGCATGAAAAGATACTTATCGCCCGCGCCACCGACCACAACTGGAAACGAATTACATCAGAACTCAAGCGCTTGCAGTCGGCTGTCGACATCAACAATCGAGAGAAAATTAAGCAACTTATCAAGGAAATTATTCCCGACTACCAATCAAGCTCCATGGAAGTTAACCGTTAGCCCTTAAGGATGTTACCATGTTAGATATGAAGTTTATCCGTGAGAACCCGGAATTGGTAAAGCAGGGGGCGAGGAACAAGAATAGTAATGTTGATATCGACGCATTGCTGGTTGATGATACCAAGAGACGAGAGATTCTCACCGAACTGGGTAGCTTAAGGGAAAAGCGAAACAAAGTGTCGGCTGAAATCGCAGTGATGAAAAAAAACAAGCAAGACACTTCCGAACAGATTGCCGCGATGAAAGAAGTAGGTAAAGAAATCAGCGTCAAGGAAGGAAAGCTGCGTGAAATAGAAACATCATTGCAGTCTGTATTGCTTACAATTCCAAATATTCCACATCACTCCTCACCAGTTGGAACCGACGAGTCAGCTAATGTTGAATTGCGCAGTTGGGGAGAAAAGCCACAGTTTGATTTTACACCGGCACCGCATTGGGAACTTGGTGCAAAGTTGGGAATGTTTGACCTGGAACGCGCCGCCAAAGTCAGTGGATCAGGATTTATTCTTTATACTGATATCGGGGCACGGCTTGAGCGAGCGCTGATTAACTTTATGATCGATCTTCATGTGACTGAACATGGCTATACTGAAATATCACCTCCTTTTGTAGCCAATCGCACCACAATGACCGGTACTGGTCAACTCCCCAAGATGGAATATGATATGTACCGGCTTGAAGCAGATGATCTCTTTCTGATTCCCACTGCCGAGGTGCCGGTAACTAATATTTATGCTGGTGAGATCCTCACCAATAACGATTTACCGAAATGTTTAATTGCCTATACTCCCTGCTTCAGACGTGAGGCTGGTGCGCATGGCAAGGACACTCGCGGGTTGCTGCGTGTTCACCAGTTTGACAAGGTAGAGATGGTCAGGATTGTCGAACCGGATAGCTCTTACGATGAATTAGAGATCATCACCAAGCACGCAGAAACTGTTCTGCAAATGCTCAAGTTGCCTTACCGCGTCTGTGATCTGGCTACCGGTGATCTTTCCTTCGCTGCAGCGAAATGTTATGACTTGGAAGTCTGGGCGACTGGCGTGGATAAATATCTTGAGGTTTCCTCCTGCTCCAATTTTGAAGATTTCCAGGCAAGACGGATGAACCTGCGTTTCCGACCACAGGAAGGCGCCAAACCTGTTTATCCCCATACACTTAACGGATCAGGGCTTGCTTTGCCGAGAACAATTGTCGCAATTATGGAAAACTTTCAGACCGCTGAGGGTAAAATAGTAGTGCCTGATGTTTTAAAACCATACCTGGGAGGATTGGAGATTATCGAATGAGTTCACGCCGCGGGGGTCGACTTGGCGGTTTTACAATCTTACCAGTTTTATTTAAGAGTTTTATTCTTTTCGGGACAGTTGCCATTGCCGCGATTTTTGTGATCTATACCAATTTCCTGATCGAACAACTGGAAGAAAATGTAAAGCGCGATGTTCGCATGTGGGCTAAGCTCTGGGAACTGGCCGGTGCGGAAGACTCTTCGCCTCGTCTGAATGCGGTGATATTCGAGGAAATCATTCAGAAAGCCTATTTCCCGATTATTGTCACTGATACCTACAGGAAACCCGTGCTCTGGGCAAGAATCGGGGATGTTGCCGATGGCGATACAACTGCGGCAGGATATCAGAAGATCCTCAAACACAGTCTGCGTATGGAGCGAGAAAACGGTGCTACACCGGTAACCTGGGGCGGTAATGTAATCCAGTAT
>Ga0255376_1038_pt1 | contig 11725 bp, 7 predicted proteins | sample ANMaggSeSYBR01C3_FD_182095 | JGI IMG/M metagenome (GOLD analysis project Ga0255376, IMG submission 182095) | Sediment cell enrichment communities from methane seep in Santa Monica Basin, California, United Staets - ANME aggregate JGI... | ecosystem: Environmental > Aquatic > Marine > Cold seeps >...
CCTCATTTTCTCAGTGTATGCAGGTGCCCGGGTTAGTTTCCTTTTCCGGCTGCAGGAGGATTGCGTTATCCGCAGCATCCACTCCCGCAAGTACCATTCCATTGGACTCGACACCGCAAAGTTTTGCAGGTGCAAGATTTGTGAGGACTGCGACCTGTTTTCCTATAAGCTGTTCAGACTCATGTGATTCTTTTAAGCCTGCAACTATCTGGCGAGTTTCCTCTTCTCCAAGGTCCACCTGGAGTTTTAGTAATTTCTTTGATTTTTTGATAGCTTCAGCGGATACTATGGTTCCAATGCGTATGTCCATTTTTGAGAAATCGTCGAATGTGATCAAATCTTTCATCTCCTCTATTTTCTTAACTTCTTCTACTTCTTCTGTGCCACTTTCCTTTGCAATTGCTTCCTTTACCCTTGCAGCAGATATGGCTTCCATCTCTTCGGTCTTCTCATCTTCTATCTTCTCAAAGAGGATGGATGGTTTTTCAAGTGTGGTTCCACTCTTTACGAGTTCAGTGGCTTCGGTATAATTTGTTTCATGGACGTCTGTTGTCATGCCTATCTGTTTCCATGCCTCTTCCATCTTTTCAGGAAGTATGGGCTCAAAGAGCAGACAGAGCGCTTTTGTGATCTGGGCACAGTTCTTGACAACTTCTCCGCATGCTTCCTTGCTCTCTTTTATGAGCTTCCAGGGTTCATTAGATTGGAAATATGTGTTTCCGTATGAAGCGAGTGCCATTACAGTGTCAGCATATTTCTTGAACTCGTAGTTCTCCATGGCATCCTTTGCATTCTCAATGGTCGTGTTGATCTCGTCAAGGATCTCCTGTTTTACTTCTCCTTCAGGTATCTCTCCGAAGTTCTTGTGTGTGAAAAGCAGTGTCCTGTACAGGAAATTCCCGAAAACACCTACAAGTTCGGTGTTGACCTTGTCCTGGAACACTTTCCATGAGAAATTGAGCTCCTTTGTATGTGAGGTATAGCTTGCAAGATAGTAACGTAGCAGGTCCTGATGGAATCCGTGGTCAAGGTAATCCTCGTCCACCCAGACAACATATCCGCGGCTCTTGGAGAATGTCCTGTCCTCGATCTTTACCATTCCTGAAGCGACGACCGCATCCGGCTGATTATATCCGGCACCTTTGAGCATTGCAGGCCAGAAGATGCAGTGGTGATAGATGATATCCCCGCCGATGAAGTGGATGATACTTCCATCATCTTTCCAGAACTTCTCCCAGCTCTCATTATTTGCTTCTGCCCATTCTTCTGTGAATGCGATGTATCCGATAGGTGCATCCACCCATACGTAAACCACAAGGTCATCATGTCCCGGGAATTTGATGCCCCAGTCGAGACTCCTTGTGATGCACCAGTCTGTAAGTTCCTGCTTTACCCAGCCGAGGGCATAATTTCTTGCATTGAGGGTTCCGCCAAGCCCTTCAAGATGTTCCAAAAGGAAATCCTTGAACTGTGAAAGCTTGAAGAAGAAATGCTCTTGTTGTTTATATTCAGCAGGTCCGTTGCATGTGGTACAGGCGGGATGTTCAAGTTCTCCCGGTTCAAGATGTTTTCCACACCCCTGGTCGCATTCGTCTCCTCTTGCTTCTTTTTTGCAGTGAGGGCATGTTCCCTTTACGTACCTGTCCGGAAGGGAACGGTCGCAGGAAGGGCAGTATGCTATCTCGATGGTCTTTGGGTAAACATAACCGTTCTCTATGAGTTTGCTCACTATTTCGGTTGTACGGTTATGGTTGGTGGGATCATCTGTGGTGCCGAATGCATCGAACATGACCCCCATTTTCTTGAAGGTCTCATCGAAGTGTTTGTGATATACCTTTATGATCTCGGTAGGCGTCGTTTTAAGTTCCTCTGCATTGAACACTATGGGAGTTCCGTGTGTATCGGAACCACAAACGAATGTGACTTCCTGTCCTGTCTTTTTTAAGGACCTTGTGAATATGTCTGCGGGAACATATGTGCGCAAATGACCTACATGCGCTTTTCCATTGGCATAAGGCAGTCCGCATGTGACAAGAACTGGTTTCTCTGATGGGAATTTGGACATTATTGGTCTCCATGATCATTAGTTTTCTTTTGCATAGTGTGCAATCATAAAATATATTTCGCTTATATGTGTCCATAAGAGAAGCTTTTTGAATGGTCAGGTACAATTTACAATATATATTAGAGGTGTTGGATGAGCTATAACACAGATCCAAAAAATGAGAATGAGGATAAAAATGAGCTTATGGAAGAGCTCCTTGAAGAATCCGTATTGGGAACTCCCGATCTTGGTGCATTGGAATATTCGCCGGAGCCTGAATATACGGAGATACTGGACAATGTTCATGAGCAAGGGGGCTCAGTGGATAATGTTGTTGTGGATACTTCCGAACCCTCGGATGCTGGTACTTTGAAGAAGGTCCCTTACGTAGATATGGGGGATAAAAGGGTTCCATATGGAAATGAACCGATGTCATCCAGGGAACCGCCCCAGCACGCAACTCCTGAAAAGAAGGACCGCAAATGGCAATATATTGCGGTCATCTCAGTACTGATGTTAATTATAGGCGGCAGTTTCGCAGTTATCTATCTGTCATTCGGCGGGGACCTCTATACTACCGATGAGAGGGTCGCAGTTATCTATGTGCAGGGTTTCATGCTGACAGGAAACCTCCCCTCTGGCTTTGGTTATGCTACTTCTGAAGATGTCTGTAACAGTCTGCGTAAAGCAACCGAGGACGATAGTGTAAAAGCCATTGTACTTAGAGTAAATAGCGGTGGTGGATCCCCTGTGGCCGCAGAAGAGATAGTCACTGAGATCAAGAGAGTGCAGGATATGGGTATCCCTGTGGTCATCTCCATGGGTGACGTGGCGGCGAGTGCTGCATATTATATCTCTGCACCTGCGGATCTCATTGTTGCAAATCCTTCCACGACCACTGGAAGTATCGGTGTCATCAGTGTCTACACAAATAGGTCTGCGTACTACGATGAAGAAGGTATTGAGTTCTATGTCTCCAAATCGGGTTCATTCAAGGACGTGGGTGGCGATTGGAGGGGACTTACTCCTGAGGAGAAAGAATATGTGGATAATGTTGTGCTTGATGTCTATGATCTGTTCGTTACCAGTGTTGCTGAAAACCGTAATATGACAAAGGGTGAAGTGAAAGATATTGCAGATGGTCGTATCTACATTGGTAAGGAAGCACAGAAGCTCGGGCTTGTGGATGAGCTTGGTAATTTCTATGATGCCATTGATGCAGCGGCTGAACTTGGTGGTATCGAGGGTGAACCTGTGGTCTATTATATTAACAAACCATCTCTTTCAAGCATACTGTTCGGTTCGGAAGAAACGATGTCCTCACAGGCTGCAGAGCAGCTAGCGAGTTATTATACTGAAAGTCCGGTGGGATATTTGATCGAATGATGTAAGTTCATCTCTGGGGGATATGGATGTTGGAAGGTGCTCAGTTCGGAACGTTCCTTTTTGGTGCGTTTGGTGCTCTATTGCTGGTTTATATATCCAAGGATGTGGCCATTCCTGAATTCCGTCCTCTTTATGATATTTCTGATATGCAAAGAGAAGCTCGCAGACATCGCAAGCATATAGAGAAAACCGAGTCGGACATAGATTCTTTGCAGGATCGATTGAGTTCTGCTTCGTTATCCGATGATGCACAGGTCCTGTCCGGGGTATTGGAAAGCTATCTGACGGAAGTAGAAGCTGAAAGGGTCCGTTTGCATGTTCTGGAAAAGGAGATAAAGAATGGTCAGCTCCTCTCTCGCGGGCTCGGATTCTTTTTTTATATTGTTCTGGGCGGCGTATTTGGAACCCTTCTTTCCGGTCAGGTAAATATCACGTTCATTTCTGAAGGCGTGTCCAATTTTTTAGAGTCATTTGTTATTGGAGCTACCTGGACAAGTTATCTTTCTTCTATAGGTATCCGTTCTACTCAAAGGAGGGTAGTTGGGCAGGTGGACAAGCTAAGGGATGAGTTCTCACGTGATATAGAACGATATAGGAAAGACCTTAAGGAACAGATATTTGAAACAGCTAACAGGAAGAATGCTGATTTGGGTGTGGAAGAAGGCTCGAGCTATGAGCTCCTCTGGTCTGCAGTTTCAGAAAAGCTTGATGATACCGGGCTTAAGTTCGTTGATGAACTGGATGAGGCTAAACAGTCAATCGATAATGATGTAAAAGGTCTCCTTTGAGACCTTTCACCTTTTCATCCCATTTTTGTAAATTCCCATCCGAGGTGCTCTTTGATGATGGTGTAGGCCATCTGTGGCGGGAATGCACCTACCTCTGTTATTATCATGTCAATATACTCTGCAGGGGTTATGTCGAATGCGGGATTTTTGACCTTCACATTTGGCATTCCTGCAAGAACCTCGGTGTCGATAACCTCTTCCGGTGACCTTTCCTCAATATCGATAAGATCTCCATAGATGGTCTTCGGGCTGAACTTGAAAGTCTCTGCCACACACAAGAGGTTCTTCCTTGCCTCATTTGCAGCAAGTGCAAGCTGGGATGTACCCACTTTGTTCACGAGTGCACCGTTGATGGTTATTGCATCAGCGCCTACTATTACGGTGTCAACATCCTTCATACAATATCTTACTGCGGAATCCACGATCAGCGTGGTTGGGATGCCATGATCGTTAAGTTCCTTTATGGTAATGAGGCCCTGCCTTCTTGGTCTTGATTCTGTGGCAATGACGGATATGTCCTTACCCTGTTCAAAAGCGGTTGTTATTACCGAAAGGGCAGCATGGGAATTGCAGTGTGTCATTATGACATCGCCGTCGCGTATCCTCTTTGCACCGATCTCCCCCATCTTCTCAAGGGCCTTGCCTGCCTGTTCCAGGAACTTGTCAGCGTTACGGAGAATCTCTTCCCTTGCTTCTGATACTTCGGTCGCAGTGTGGCGCTTTGTAAGCTGGACTGCATTCGGGAGGGATACTGCTGTGGGCCTGGTCTGGATAAGTATGCTGGCAGCTTCATCTACCTTTTTATTAAAGTCCTTGATGTTCGTCACTTTAATCCCGAGCACATAATCACGAAGGGCTGCAGATGCTGCTTCAGCTATCCTTCCGGCTCCCCTTATTTCCATCGTGCGAATCTTTTCCGCAGTATCAAGTAATTGCTGCATATCAATATATTTGAAGTGAAGGCATTTATATGTATTCGCTTTATGCCATTTCCGATGCCTGAATGCGTTTTCCTATATAGTAAGGAATTGCCAGTAACAATGCGTAGTGTATCCATATCAAGAGATATGGGAGGTAACTTTTGTCGTATATCATCAGGTACATCGCAAGGTCAAGTGCCAGATTCACACTAAGAAATGTGATGCCAAGCAATTTTGCTTCTTCGACTTTGTCCTTTGTATCCTTGAGATATGTCTTTGTGAGATATATTGTAAGGATCGGCAGGATTACGAGTAGAGGTAAAGCTATAGCAGGTGTTTTTGAGATATATTCTATTGATGGGATCGCTGAAAGCGCAGGTGTAATGTGCACTATGCTCTCCCAGATAAAACCGACCATCCAGATCGCTAATGCCTATCTAGCTGCGGAAAGTGGCCTATATGGGATATTGATCAACTAAGTACCTCCGCCCTCTAATCAGTAATCTCATATTTAAATGTTAGCTTCCATCCCACTTATTTAAATCAAATCAGAATTAACTATCCTCCATGAAAAAAATAACATCGATCAATCCTGCAAATGGGACTGTTAATGGTGAATTCGAATTTCATTCTCCTGATAAGGTAGACCTTATTCTTAAAAGATCGAGCGAAGCATTCCAGTACTGGAGATCTCTGGAGGGTGCTGAAAGGGCTGTGTATCTTGAAAATGTTGTAAAGGTGCTTCGAAACGATAAACAGGATCTGGCAGAGACCATTACCATGGAGATGGGGAAGCCTATAAGGCAGGCACTTGCAGAGGTTGAGAAATGTGCCAGCATGTTCGACCACTTTGCTGCTAATATCTGTTCTTTCCTTGAGCCTGATATTGTGAAGGAGAGTCCTTCCTCCTTTATCTCCTACGAGCCAATGGGGGTAGTGCTTGCCATCAAACCCTGGAACTTCCCTCTCTGGCAGGTATTGAGTGCTGCTTCCCATATTCTTGCAGGCGGGAACACCATGGTGCTAAAACACTCCGGTTATGTTCCCATGTGTGCGCTTAAGATCGAATCAGTTTTTGAGAAGGCCGGATTTCCTGAAGGTGTTTTCCAGACCCTTCTTGTGGATGGACCCACTGCTTCTTCATTGATCTCAAGGCCGGAGGTCGCAGCGGTATCCTTTACAGGGGGTTTGCCTGCCGGCCAGAAGGTTGCTGAGGTCGCCGGTCGCAACATTAAGAAATGTGTGCTGGAACTCGGAGGAAGCGACCCTTTCATTGTGCTGGAGGACGCAGACATTGAAAAGGCTGCGAAGGCAGGGGTTGCCGGGAGGTTCCTCAATTCCGGACAGACATGTATCTCTTCCAAACGTTTCATCATTGAAAGTTCCGTGGTCGATGAGTTCACTTCTGCATTTGTGGGATACACACGTAAGCTCAAAATAGGCGACCCTCTAGACAAGGAAACAGATATTGGTCCTCTTGTACGTGAGGGGCAGGTCTCATTGCTCGAAGGCCAGATAAAGAATGCCGTTTCGATGGGTGCAAAAGTGGAACTTGAAGGCGGTAGGATGGAGGGCGATGGGTATTATTTCTCTCCTGTGGTGCTTTCTAACGTTTCTCTTGATATGCAGGTCATGAAGGAGGAAACGTTTGGTCCGGTGGCCCCGATAATCTCAGTGGAGGATGGGCTGGAAGCTCTGAAGGTTGCCAACGCCACAGAGTTTGGTCTGGGCGCAAGTATCTGGTGCAGCGATAAGGAGAATGCGTCATTCCTTGCGTCTAAGGTAGAGTCCGGGGTAGTTGGGGTGAATGGTTTTTTCAAACCGGAAGCTGACCTGCCGTTTGGCGGGGTCAAGAAAAGTGGCATTGGGAGGGAACTCTCTCGATTCGGGTTCTATGAATTCATGAACGTCAGGTCTACTGTGTTGTTTTAATAAACTGCAGGTGGATATTCATTCAATGAGCATGGTCCAAAAAATAGCTGGCATTCCTGAAGAGCTTCTTGGTCAGGTTCCCAAGCGATTCGATATTGTCGGAGATATTGCGGTCGTTTCGGTTCCTGCTGAGCTGGAGCTTTACAAATTACCTGTGGCAGAACATATCGCTTCAATGAGGGGGAATATTCGGGGAGTGCTCAATAAGATCACCAGACTTGAAGGTGAGCATCGGGTTGTTGTCTGGGTGGACGAGGATTACCTTGACCACGGATTCCATCAGGACCTGCTACGTTACTATCTTGCAAGCTATACCTCACATACAAAGGAGCTCAATTTCTCATGGAAAGTGTTCCAGGACAAGGTCAACACCGAACTTGTAGGTGTTTTCGGGAATTTCCTGTACAGGACACTGCTTTTCACACACAAGAACTTCGGAGAGATACCTGAAGGAGAAGTAAAACAGGAGATCCTTGACGAGATCAACACGACCATTGAGAATGCAAAGGATGCCATGGAGAACTACGAGTTCAAGAAATATGCTGACACTGTAATGGCACTCGCTTCATACGGAAACACATATTTCCAATCTAATGAACCCTGGAAGCTCATAAAAGAGAGCAAGGAAGCATGCGGAGAAGTTGTCAAGAACTGTGCCCAGATCACAAAAGCGCTCTGTCTGCTCTTTGAGCCCATACTTCCTGAAAAGATGGAAGAGGCATGGAAACAGATAGGCATGACAACAGACGTCCATGAAACAAATTATACCGAAGCCACTGAACTCGTAAAGAGTGGAACCACACTTGAAAAACCATCCATCCTCTTTGAGAAGATAGAAGATGAGAAGACCGAAGAGATGGAAGCCATATCTGCTGCAAGGGTAAAGGAAGCAATTGCAAAGGAAAGTGGCACAGAAGAAGTAGAAGAAGTTAAGAAAATAGAGGAGATGAAAGATTTGATCACATTCGACGATTTCTCAAAAATGGACATACGCATTGGAACCATAGTATCCGCTGAAGCTATCAAAAAATCAAAGAAATTACTAAAACTCCAGGTGGACCTTGGAGAAGAGGAAACTCGCCAGATAGTTGCAGGCTTAAAAGAATCACATGAGTCTGAACAGCTTATAGGAAAACAGGTCGCAGTCCTCACAAATCTTGCACCTGCAAAACTTTGCGGTGTCGAGTCCAATGGAATGGTACTTGCGGGAGTGGATGCTGCGGATAACGCAATCCTCCTGCAGCCGGAAAAGGAAACTAACCCGGGCACCTGCATACACTGAGAAAATGAGGGGGACTTCCCCCTTAACGAATAATAATTAATTAGTCCATCAGCATCTCAAGATAAGAAGTCCTGATGGAATCCTCTTTTTTTGACCCGATCATCTCAAGGAAGGCGAAGAGGTTATCGACACCGAGGTTCTTGCAGGAATGCCAAATGTGAAGGTCAAAAATCCCGCATTCGACATAACCCCTGCAGAGTATATTGACATGATAATAACAGAGGTAGGTGCATTCCCGCCACAGATGGCCTACACCATCATCAAAGAGCACCTCGGATGGGAATTTACAAAAATGGGATGAAAAGGTGAAAGGTCTCAAAGGAGACCTTTTACATCATTATCGATTGACTGTTTAGCCTCATCCAGTTCATCAACGAACTTAAGCCCGGTATCATCAAGCTTTTCTGAAACTGCAGACCAGAGGAGCTCATAGCTCGAGCCTTCTTCCACACCCAAATCAGCATTCTTCCTGTTAGCTGTTTCAAATATCTGTTCCTTAAGGTCTTTCCTATATCGTTCTATATCACGTGAGAACTCATCCCTTAGCTTGTCCACCTGCCCAACTACCCTCCTTTGAGTAGAACGGATACCTATAGAAGAAAGATAACTTGTCCAGGTAGCTCCAATAACAAATGACTCTAAAAAATTGGACACGCCTTCAGAAATGAACGTGATATTTACCTGACCGGAAAGAAGGGTTCCAAATACGCCGCCCAGAACAATATAAAAAAAGAATCCGAGCCCGCGAGAGAGGAGCTGACCATTCTTTATCTCCTTTTCCAGAACATGCAAACGGACCCTTTCAGCTTCTACTTCCGTCAGATAGCTTTCCAATACCCCGGACAGGACCTGTGCATCATCGGATAACGAAGCAGAACTCAATCGATCCTGCAAAGAATCTATGTCCGACTCGGTTTTCTCTATATGCTTGCGATGTCTGCGAGCTTCTCTTTGCATATCAGAAATATCATAAAGAGGACGGAATTCAGGAATGGCCACATCCTTGGATATATAAACCAGCAATAGAGCACCAAACGCACCAAAAAGGAACGTTCCGAACTGAGCACCTTCCAACATCCATATCCCCCAGAGATGAACTTACATCATTCGATCAAATATCCCACCGGACTTTCAGTATAATAACTCGCTAGCTGCTCTGCAGCCTGTGAGGACATCGTTTCTTCCGAACCGAACAGTATGCTTGAAAGAGATGGTTTGTTAATATAATAGACCACAGGTTCACCCTCGATACCACCAAGTTCAGCCGCTGCATCAATGGCATCATAGAAATTACCAAGCTCATCCACAAGCCCGAGCTTCTGTGCTTCCTTACCAATGTAGATACGACCATCTGCAATATCTTTCACTTCACCCTTTGTCATATTACGGTTTTCAGCAACACTGGTAACGAACAGATCATAGACATCAAGCACAACATTATCCACATATTCTTTCTCCTCAGGAGTAAGTCCCCTCCAATCGCCACCCACGTCCTTGAATGAACCCGATTTGGAGACATAGAACTCAATACCTTCTTCATCGTAGTACGCAGACCTATTTGTGTAGACACTGATGACACCGATACTTCCAGTGGTCGTGGAAGGATTTGCAACAATGAGATCCGCAGGTGCAGAGATATAATATGCAGCACTCGCCGCCACGTCACCCATGGAGATGACCACAGGGATACCCATATCCTGCACTCTCTTGATCTCAGTGACTATCTCTTCTGCGGCCACAGGGGATCCACCACCGCTATTTACTCTAAGTACAATGGCTTTTACACTATCGTCCTCGGTTGCTTTACGCAGACTGTTACAGACATCTTCAGAAGTAGCATAACCAAAGCCAGAGGGGAGGTTTCCTGTCAGCATGAAACCCTGCACATAGATAACTGCGACCCTCTCATCGGTAGTATAGAGGTCCCCGCCGAATGACAGATAGATAACTGCGAAACTGCCGCCTATAATTAACATCAGTACTGAGATGACCGCAATATATTGCCATTTGCGGTCCTTCTTTTCAGGAGTTGCGTGCTGGGGCGGTTCCCTGGATGACATCGGTTCATTTCCATATGGAACCCTTTTATCCCCCATATCTACGTAAGGGACCTTCTTCAAAGTACCAGCATCCGAGGGTTCGGAAGTATCCACAACAACATTATCCACTGAGCCCCCTTGCTCATGAACATTGTCCAGTATCTCCGTATATTCAGGCTCCGGCGAATATTCCAATGCACCAAGATCGGGAGTTCCCAATACGGATTCTTCAAGGAGCTCTTCCATAAGCTCATTTTTATCCTCATTCTCATTTTTTGGATCTGTGTTATAGCTCATCCAACACCTCTAATATATATTGTAAATTGTACCTGACCATTCAAAAAGCTTCTCTTATGGACACATATAAGCGAAATATATTTTATGATTGCACACTATGCAAAAGAAAACTAATGATCATGGAGACCAATAATGTCCAAATTCCCATCAGAGAAACCAGTTCTTGTCACATGCGGACTGCCTTATGCCAATGGAAAAGCGCATGTAGGTCATTTGCGCACATATGTTCCCGCAGACATATTCACAAGGTCCTTAAAAAAGACAGGACAGGAAGTCACATTCGTTTGTGGTTCCGATACACACGGAACTCCCATAGTGTTCAATGCAGAGGAACTTAAAACGACGCCTACCGAGATCATAAAGGTATATCACAAACACTTCGATGAGACCTTCAAGAAAATGGGGGTCATGTTCGATGCATTCGGCACCACAGATGATCCCACCAACCATAACCGTACAACCGAAATAGTGAGCAAACTCATAGAGAACGGTTATGTTTACCCAAAGACCATCGAGATAGCATACTGCCCTTCCTGCGACCGTTCCCTTCCGGACAGGTACGTAAAGGGAACATGCCCTCACTGCAAAAAAGAAGCAAGAGGAGACGAATGCGACCAGGGGTGTGGAAAACATCTTGAACCGGGAGAACTTGAACATCCCGCCTGTACCACATGCAACGGACCTGCTGAATATAAACAACAAGAGCATTTCTTCTTCAAGCTTTCACAGTTCAAGGATTTCCTTTTGGAACATCTTGAAGGGCTTGGCGGAACCCTCAATGCAAGAAATTATGCCCTCGGCTGGGTAAAGCAGGAACTTACAGACTGGTGCATCACAAGGAGTCTCGACTGGGGCATCAAATTCCCGGGACATGATGACCTTGTGGTTTACGTATGGGTGGATGCACCTATCGGATACATCGCATTCACAGAAGAATGGGCAGAAGCAAATAATGAGAGCTGGGAGAAGTTCTGGAAAGATGATGGAAGTATCATCCACTTCATCGGCGGGGATATCATCTATCACCACTGCATCTT
>Ga0255376_1035_pt2 | contig 11721 bp, 8 predicted proteins | sample ANMaggSeSYBR01C3_FD_182095 | JGI IMG/M metagenome (GOLD analysis project Ga0255376, IMG submission 182095) | Sediment cell enrichment communities from methane seep in Santa Monica Basin, California, United Staets - ANME aggregate JGI... | ecosystem: Environmental > Aquatic > Marine > Cold seeps >...
CAGTTCCAGTAGACGCCCCAGGTGACTTTGGCAAACAGTGAACCGGAAACAGTCGCCAGCACACAGAAAGTGATACCGATTTCCGCCGACCAGAGCGCCCGGAAATCATCCAATTCCGCACGAGTTTTCAGGAACCTGATGGCATAGATCAGGTTTATTGTGTAGGCAACCACAGTCAGCCAGGCCATCGGGATGTGGTAATAGAATATTCGCGATGACTCCCCTATCTGCTGCTGTGGCGGCGGTGTAACAAAAGTGGAATAGATCACTCCTGCAAACAGAAGGAAAAAGGTAATCTGGATAAGCGTCTTAACCATTGTATACAAAATCAAAAAGTAGTGAAGATAGTGTAATCATAATTACGATATAAGCTACCAGCAACTTGATCTCGCTCGCAACTCCCGCCCATGCCAAGTCGTTGAGTACGGTATTGGTTGCCTTGATCGCTATCACCAGAAGGGGCAGCAACACAGGAAAAGACAATACGGCAAACAACGCGCCCCTGACAGCGGACTTGGCGACAATAGCACCGATAATTGTTGTCGCGCTCGCCAAGCCGATCACTCCAAGAAAGACAATCAGCAGGAACAAACCCCAATTTGCCAGAGAAACGTTCATAAAGATAATATAGAGTGGTGTAATCAATGTTGCAAGCAAAGCAAGCAGAGTTATGTTGAAAAGGAGCAAATTAATTGACTTCAAATTACACGGTTCTGTTCGTAAATATTATAATCTGGGCAGGATTATTCCTGCTCCTGTTTCGGTTGGAGAGAAAAGTTAAGGATTTGGAGAAATCCTGAATGAAAGTAAAGATAATCATTGCGATCGTCATCGTCGTCGTGGTCGGCATCTGGGCGTTTAACTCCTTTACGGATTCACTTACCGCTTATGTCAGCTTTGACGAGGCACAACAGTGTGGTGCCCGTGTGCAGGTAATGGGAGAAATCGATCACCAGAATGTCCACTACGATATAGAAAAACAAGTGCTGCACTTTACAATCAGTGATGAACAAGGCAACCGGATGAATGCCCTTTACGCCGGCACTGTGCCAGGGAACTTCCAGCAGGCGAGTCACGTTGTCTGTCTCGGAAAGTATGACGGCACTGTTTTTCAGGCGGACCAGTTGTTGGTCAAGTGCCCTTCAAAATACCAGGGAGAGGAGGGCTAAGAAAACGCCGGTCGGCAATACGCTCCTTGCTGTAGCTTGTTCAATGGCTGTGGTTGCGCTCATTGGTTATGCCCTGGCAATCTCTGGTCGTAACCAACTACATAACCTTGCTAAAAGGGCTTACTATCTGTTTACGCTCGCGATTGTTTTGGCGAGCGCCTATTTCCTTTTACAGATTCTCAGTCATAACTTCACAGTCAGTTATGTATTTGAGTACTCATCGACAGATTTGCCGCTTGGTTTCCTGGTCTCGACATTCTGGGCGGGACAAGTAGGCTCATTCCTCTTGTGGTTGTTGTTCATCGCGATAATAGGACTGTTTCTTGTTCACCGAAAAAGCGAGAACGACATTGCCGTAATGTTTTTCTACATGCTGGTGGTCGCTTTCTTTTTGACTCTGATGGTTGCCCGTTCACCCTTCCTGCTGATACCGGAACATTTCCTTACTCAGTTCCCCGGTGGTATACCGCCTGATGGTCGAGGACTGAATCCATTGCTGCAGAATTTCTGGATGGTGATCCATCCGCCGATTGTCTTTCTGGGATTTGCGCTGCTGACAGTGCCTTTTTGCTATGCACTGGCAGCGTTGACCAGGAATAACTACCAGGACTGGGTCAGGAACGCTTCCCCCTGGGCAATGATTTCATTACTCTTTTTGGGCGCAGGAATATTCCTCGGAGCCTACTGGTCGTATGAAACCCTCGGCTGGGGCGGCTACTGGGCATGGGACCCGGTCGAGAACGCTTCCCTGATCCCCTGGCTGCTTAATCTTGCCCTGATACACGGGTTTCTGGTTGAACATAGAAAAGGCGTTTTGAGACGCTCGAATCTGGCGTTGGCGCTCTTTTCTTTCCTCTTGGTAATTTACGGGACTTTCCTGACCAGGTCAGGTGTGCTTGCTGATTTCTCAGTACACTCGTTTACTGATCTTGGGACCAGCGGTTACCTGGTGTTTTTCATGCTCTTGTTTGTTGTTTTGTCCCTAATCCTGTTGATTGTCAGGTTAAGATCAGCCGCTACCGGCAGATCAGTCGAGAATCTGTTATCCACCGATTTCGCACTCGCCATCGGTGTCTTTTTTCTGGTTTTGCTTGCGCTACTCACCCTGGCTGGTACATCGGCGCCATTGATAACACGTATCTTCAGCGAACCGGCAAATGTTTCCCGTCATTTTTATAATACCATCGCACTGCCCATAGCAATTGTTATTGCTTTCTTAGTAGGATTGTCCCCCTTTCTAATGACAAAAGAAAAGTCTCTGTCTTCCCTTACAAAGCATATTGCAATACCTGTCATCCTTTCAATAATATCACTGGTGTTTGCCCGCCTTGCCGGAGTAAACCAATTGCAATACCTGATAATGGTTTTCTTTGCCGCCTTTGCGGTGTTTGGCAATATATTCTTTCTTTTCCGACAACCGAGGGGAATTGGCTCACGACTCGGTAGTTCTCTTACTCATATCGGTGTGGGAGTGATGCTGGTAGGGATCATTGTTTCCGCCGCTCTTTCACAGAGTGAGAAAGTTAATCTCTTTTCCGGTTACGAACCTTTGACCACTCTCGGCTACCAGATAAGCTATAAAGGTTTGGAAGGGGATATCAACAACAGGGACAATGCGCTTATTCTCGAAATAGATGATGGCTCCAACCGATTCATGGCTGATCCCAAATACTTCATTGCCAGCGAAAATGAAGGTTTAATGCGCAAACCATTTATCAAAAAATATCTGTCGCACGATCTCTACCTCTCGCCACAGAATCAGCAGACGGTGGGAGATGGAGACAAGCTCATATTATACAAGGGTCAACAACTTGGGATAGGTGACCTGGGTGTCAGGTTTGTCGATTTCGATCTTGGCTCTCATGACGATGGTGGGGCAATGAAAGTGGGTGCTGTTTTAGCGATATCACGCGATACGCTGACTGAAATAGTTACGCCATATCTTAATTTCGATGGTTCGGGAAAGAGATCACTAAAAGCAGATTTGCCTTTCGGCGAAGGAACTGTTATCTTGCGCGACATTCAGGCAGATGCGGGAATGGTTTCACTGCAGTTTTCAGGAGTGTCTGGAATAGATATTATTGATCTCTTGGTACTTGAAATATCAACCAAACCGCTGATTAATTTTATTTGGCTGGGATTGATTATGATTTGCGTCGGGACAATAATTTCTTATTTTCATCGACGTCGGCTGCAACGACCCATAAACTGAGAGTGGAGAGGTTTTCATGGAGGAGAGATTATTTTTAGGGATTGATGCCGGGTCTGTTGCCCTGAAAGCCGTACTGACCGATAAGACCGGCACTATCCTGGCATCTTACTACCGTCGCGCTCATGGTCGGACACTGCACGTACTACAATCAGTGCTGGCTGATCTGGATAAAACCTTTCCTCTTAACATGATAAACCAGGTCGCTGCAACCGGTTCCGGTGGTAAGCATATCGCCACCATAATCGGCTGTGAATTTGTCAATGAGATAGTAGCGCTGGTCAAGTCCAATAGCGAGCTGTTGCCGGAAGTTAAAACTGTTATCGAGATGGGAGGCGAGGACTCCAAACTGCTGCTGATTAAACGGGAACATAACTCCACTACTGTCGATGATTTCGCGATGAATGCTCTTTGCGCCGCCGGAACAGGCTCCTTTCTCGATCAGCAGGCTAACAGGCTGGGATTAGATATCGAGAAGGAGTTCGGAAACTTAGCCCTTAAATCAGAGCATCCTCCCCGGATGGCAGGCAGGTGCTCCGTGTTTGCCAAGTCGGACATGATTCACTTGCAGCAAATCGCCACTCCCGACTACGATATCGTAGCCGGACTCTGTCATGCTGTCGCCCGCAATTTCAAATCCTCAATCGCCCGGGGGAAGAAATTTACACCGCCAATCGCTTTTGAGGGTGGTGTCGCCGCTAATAAAGGTATGGTCAAAGCTTTTGAAACGATTCTTGGTGTCCGGGAAGGTGAACTGATTGTACCTGAAGAACATAAACTGATGTCCGCCTATGGAGCAGCGCTCTATTGCCGTGAAACCGATCAACCGCCAGTTACTCTTGACCTGGAGAAACTTAAGAATCACCGTACACAGGTGGTTGCCGGCGCTGAAAAACTGTCCTACTCCTTTCCGGAAAGTAAACACTATGACCAGACTACAGCCGCTCATACACGACTTGACCACAGGATTGATGGCTACCTTGGTGTAGATGTCGGTTCCCTGTCCACCAATGTGGTAGTGATTGACGAAAACGGCGAGATGATCGCTCGCCGCTACCTGATGACCGCCGGTAGACCTTTGGAAGCTGTCCGACAAGGGATCGCTGAGGTTGGCGCTGAGCTTGATGGTATGGTTAATATCAGGGGTTGCGCTACCACCGGATCAGGTCGCTACCTGACCGGCGATTTTATTGGCGCCGATATCATCCGCAATGAGATTACAGCCCAGGCAACCGCTGCGATTTTCATCGATCCGGAAGTGGACACGATTTTTGAGATTGGCGGGCAGGACTCCAAGTATATCTCTATCGACAACAGTGTGGTAATCGATTTCGAGATGAACAAGGCATGTGCCGCCGGAACCGGATCATTTCTCCAGGAGCAGGCGGAAAAACTGGATATTAATATCAATGAAGAATTTGGCAACCGCGCGCTTAAAGCCAGGTGTCCCGTTGGTTGTGGCGAGCGCTGTACGGTATTCATGGAATCCGACTTGGTCAGTCACCAGCAGGCGGGCGCTACGCGGGATGATCTTGTTGCGGGGCTGGCTTACTCGATTGTCAAGAACTACCTCACCAGGGTGGTTTGTGATCGACGAGTCGGTAAGCACATCTTCTTCCAGGGTGGCGTTGCCTGGAATAAGGGAGTGGTTGCTGCTTTTGAAATGGTTGTCGGACACAAAATCACCGTGCCGCCGCACCATGATGTTACTGGCGCTATTGGCGCCGCTTTGTTAGCCAGAAATGCAGGGCTTGCCGAGTCGAAATTCAAGGGCTGGGACATCTGGAAACGAAAATATACAATTAATACTTTTGTCTGTGAAGATTGCACCAATATGTGTGAAATCAGGGAGGTTTCAGTCGAAGGGGAAGATTCTCTCTACTATGGCAGCCGTTGTGAGAAATATGACAGCCAGGGACGAAGTGCTGGTCAGGATTTGCCCGACTTTTACAAGCTTCGCGATAAATATCTGTTTGGGTCAATCAAGAAACCGGTCGTCAACCATCGCAATAATATCAGGATCGGTCTGCCGCGCACTACGTTGATGTATGATCTGTACCCCTTCTGGGCGAATTTCTTTACTTCTTTGGGGTTCAGAGTAGTTCTTTCCAGTCCCTCAAATGCAGAAATTGTCGCGGATGGTGTTGAGTCATGCGCTGCTGAATCCTGTTTCCCGATCAAGCTGGCTTACGGTCATGTTCTTAACCTGCTTAAGCGGAAGAAAGTTGATTACGTCTTTGTCCCCTCGATCATCACTATCAAGGAGAAAGATGACTCGGAATTTGGGGATCAGATCTGCCCCTATATTCAATCTCTTCCTTATACTCTGCCTGCTGGCATCGATTTTAGCCAGTATCCGGTGAAGTATCTCACTATGCCGATCTATTTACGATATGATCTGAAATCCCTGGAGTCGGAATTTGCCGGACTTAAAGATACACTTGATTTATCGGGAAGTGAATTGAAACGAGCGATAAAAGCTGCTATGAAGGCTCAGAAGTTATTTTACGAGAAGCTTCAAACAGAAGGTAGAAAGATTCTCGCAAATCTGCCTCGGGATAACACCTCATTGGTAGTGATCAGCAGACCCTATAACGGCTGTGACTCAAAACTCTCTTTAGAAATTCCAAAACGAATACGAGACCTCGGTACTCTTGCAATTCCAATCGATTTTCTACCAATAGATCAATCGGCAGAGGGAGAATATGACGATAACATGTACTGGAAATATGGCCGAACAATATTGAATGCCTGCCAGTATGTTAGAAATATTCCCAACCTTTATGCACTCTATGTGACCAGCTTTGGCTGTGGTCCTGATTCCTTTATTACCCACTTCTTCAAAGAAAAAATGGCTGGCAAGCCATATTTGCAGATCGAAGTTGATGAACATTCTGCCGATGCTGGTGTGATTACCAGGATTGAAGCGTTTTTGGATAGCCTTCAGGGCAAGGCAGAATGGCCAGTTTCTGTCGTACCGGTTGATAGATCGCTTCAAGCGCCAAAACCAGCAAAGAAAATTTATGTCCCACACATGTGTGACCACGCCTATGCTATTGCTGCCGCATTTCGCGCATGTGGGGCAAATGCTGAAGCTTTACCGGAAACGACTGATGCAACCAGGGAAATAGGCAGAAAATACACATCCGGTAAAGAGTGTTTCCCCTGTATATTAACCACCGGTGACATCGTCAGTAAAATCAAGTCTGCTGGTTTCGATCACAATAATTCTGCGTTCTTTATGCCTACCGCGTCGGGTCCCTGCCGTTTTGGGCAGTACAATCGTTATCAACGGATGGTGCTCGACCAGCTTGGTTATAACCATATCCCAATCTATTCCCCCAATTCAGAGACTTCCTATGCAGAATTCGGGTTTGTGCAGGGTAATTTTCGCAAGACTGGCTGGCAGGGTCTGGTGGCCACTGATGTGCTTTATCGGCTGCGTTGTCGGATTAAGCCGTATGAGCAAAACAACGGCGAAACTGAACGCACCTATCAGAAAACACTGAAAATACTCTCTGATGCAATTGAATCTAATCGCGATGTAAAATCAACTATCGGTGTGTGTGCCGATATGTTTGCCGATATTCCAGCAGATTTATCAAAGCGAAAAATGATAATTGGCGTTGTTGGTGAAATATACTTGCGGCTGAATAGATATGCCAATAACAATCTGGTTGAGTTGTTGGAGGGTCTTGGAGCGGAAGTGATGCTGGCTCCGATGAGTGAGTGGGTTTTCTACACAAACTTCACCTATAAACAAAGAATCTTTAAAAAACGGAAGCTGATTGAACTGGGCAAGGCTGCTCTGACCGATCTGTTCCAGCGCCGGATAGAAGTACAATTAATCGAAGAAGCGGGCAAGCGAGTATCTTTGGAGCATGATCTGCCAATCGAGAAACTGCTTGAATTGGCCTCACCCTATCTCGATATTTCTTTTTCTGGCGAAGCGATTCTGTCGATTGGCAAGGCTATTGAGTACTATCAGCGAGGTGCCGGCGGTATTGTTAACGCTATGCCTTTTAACTGTATGCCTGGCACCGTAGTAACAGCTATCTCCAAGCGTCTGCGCTCTGATTTTCATAATCTACCCTGGTTGAACATGTCTTATGAAGGTTTAACCGGTGCAAATGAATATACCCGTCTCGAAGCTTTTGTTTACCAGGCTGAAAATTTCTCCAGACGAACCGTAATGGTTTGATTCAGTATCGGGCAAAAGAGTTTGCTATCGGGATTTAATCCTTCTATTATTAGTTATTGTGAGGTTGAGCTATTAGATATCTGTAGCTGTTTGTTTCTTTATCAATCAAGTTCTCAGTGAGGTATGGCAGCAGTCGAATGATAGCTCGAAACCTGATGTTTTTTTGCTGCCGAACCAATGGCTGGAACAAAAAGATATATTGACTGTTAGTATTTCGAGAAGATTATATAAATATAGGAGTTAAACAGATGCCAAATCCATTATCAGTTTCTGATTCAACTTTTGAGAATGAAGTACTCCAGAGTGATGTACCGGTTGTCGTTGATTTTTGGGCGGAATGGTGTGGTCCCTGCCTTATGGTTGCCCCGATTCTGGAAGAGATTGCCGGAGAATATGCAGGCAAGTTGAAAGTCGCTAAACTTAATGTCGATACCAACAGTCGCACCGCTGCCCAGTACAATATTATGTCTATACCAGCGCTCCTTTTTTTCCGTAATGGTGAAGTAGAAGATCAGGTAATCGGTGCATTGCCAAAGAAACTTTTGGCAGACCGTGTGAAAAAGTTTCTGGGATGATGCTGTTCCAAAATCCATCCACTGAGGAGATTGTCGATTTACTGCGAAATGCCAGGCGGATTGCTGTGGTTGGAATGTCCAGCAAACCGGAGAGACCATCCTACTCGGTTGCCAGGTTTCTTGTCCTTAAAGGATACGAGGTAATTCCGGTTAATCCTGCAGAAACAAAAATACAGGGCTTGCCCGCTTATCCTTCTATTCTGGATATTGAGGGTAAGGTTGATATTGTTGATGTTTTTCGGCGCTCAGACCAGACCGATCAGATCATCAATGACGCGATTAAGATTGGCGCCTCCGCCATCTGGTTGCAGCAGAATGTGGTCAATCACGAGGGCGCCAGACGCGCCAAACAGGCTGGAATAACCTTCTTGCAGGATATTTGTATTGCGAAAGAATTACAGAAATTGTAACTTTTTCCTATGTAACGGAAAATCCATCTATGATCGGAACTTAGTTTTTCTTGCCTTGAGTGATTTTAGGGTTTTATCACCATCGGTAGAAAACCGATACAAGAAATAACGACCATGTATACTAATCGACCTGGGAATATGCAATTTGGAATTCAGCGGGGTCTTACTCCCGCTATTAAGGGATTATTAATTGCCAATGGGGGAGTTTATCTCCTCCAGATGCTTACCAGTAGTTCGGCGATTATCCAAAATTTCGGGCTGGTTCCCTCGGCGATCCTCAATCATTTCTATATCTGGCAAGTGTTTACCTACATGTTCGTGCATGGTGGTTTTTTTCATATCCTGTTTAATATGTTTGCTCTCTGGATGTTCGGCACGGACCTGGAACGTCAATGGGGCACGCGCGAGTTCCTGAAATTCTATTTGGTTACCGGTATTGGCGCGGGCATCATCACATTCCTGCTGACAATATACTCCAGTATCCCGACTATAGGCGCATCCGGAGCCGTTTTCGGAGTATTAGTCGCATTTGCCGTGCTTTATCCCAATCGCATGGTTTATATTTACTTTCTTTTTCCAGTTAAAGTCAAGTACCTGGTTATGGTCTTGATCGCCATCGGCATACTGGCAGCATGGCGGAATGATGGTGATGGAATTTCCCACTTTACCCATCTTGGGGGTGCGCTCATAGGGTATCTTTACCTGAAGTCAGACTGGTGGCGACTGGGAGCAATCTTCAGACCTTTTCAAAAGATGAGGTTCAAACGAAAAACCCGTGTGAAAATCAAACACAACCGGAAACAAGCGCAACTGATGGATGAAGTAGACCGCGTGCTCGATCGAATTACAGAACTTGGTGGCTACGATAATCTATCTGAGAAAGATAAAAAAGTACTGGATGATGCATCCAAAAAGCTTTCCAACAAGAAGGATTGAAAGTGCGCAGGAAAATTCTGGTCGTTGATTCATCGGAGACTATTCTCACTGTCTGTAGAACAATGCTCACCCGGCAGGGATACGAAATATCTGTATTTCAGGATGGCACTGAAGCGCTGGCAGAACTCAAGCGATCAGATTATGACCTGGCGATTATAGCAACTTCGACTGAGAACGTCCCGGGGCACTTTATAGTCCAGGAGCTTCGCAAAGATCCATTTAGAGGTAAAACTCCTGTGCTGATGCTTCTCGGTAGTTCAGAACTAATGGATGCCAGGGAACTGCTTGATGTTGGTCCTGATGATACTCTCAATAAACCGTTTTCACCGCAGGAGCTTCTGTTCGCTGTTCAAAAGCTTATGGAGAGTATATCTCTTGATGTTGCCGCTGGGGACGATATTGACCTGGAAAGTATTCTCACTGATGACACCGAGAGCCTCGATAAAAAGGTCTCCAATGTTACCGACAAGATTCTGGATGGTGTCTTTCTTCAGGAAGATAAGGAACAGACGGAGGACAGTCCTGAGCTTGACCAGTTGGAAATTGCGGAGGATGCCTATGACCTTGAGTCAAAAGCGCCTGATTCCTCCGAAGACCAGGTGGGACCTCACGACTACGATTGGTTCATTAAAGAGATGTCGCGCGAAGAATCATCCGAACAGAAAGCAACAACCCCCAAAGGTTCAACCGGTACAGCAGGTAAATTTCAGATTCAGGAAATCGGGACTGCCAAAATCACCCTCGATCAAAATGACAGCGCCCAAAAACCTGATGAGACGAAAGCGAAGGTTTATATTGAGAAACCAGATAAACCGTCAGCTTCTGTAGATACCACTGCGGATGTTCCTCAACCGGAGAAGAAACCATCTCAGGAAATGGAGCAAATATTTATCAAAGAGTTCGCCCAGGCGTTGGCACGAGAGATTGGAAAGCAGATTGACTTTGATAAACTGGTCAGGGGAATTAAACTGCACACCGACAGAGAAACACGAGAGTAGTCTTGAATATAATTTATCTGTTCTCTCTGATTCATTAACCATATTACTATAAAGATGTTGAAGCCATTGACTATAAAATCCCTCCGATTGATACCGGCAATAATCATTTTTCTGGCTACTCTGCTATTTAACGGCAACGTATATGCCGACTTCGGTTTTTCAGAGATTCAGGATCAACCTGACAAGCAGAATGTTTCCGTTTCATCGCTTTTCTCTCTTTCTTCCGCTGAAGCTGGAAATACTTATAATGCTGCGACGCTGATTGTTATTGAACCAGGCTGGCATATCAATTCCGCGAAACCACACCAGGACTGGTTAATTCCCGCTGAACTCTCTTTCGATACAATTCCGGGACTAACTCCGCACAGCATTGTCTACCCGCAGGCAGATAACATTTCCCTGATCGGTGAGATGATGTCTGTATTCAGCGACAGCGCTATTGTGCGATTTAAAGTGACTGTTAACCAGGATGTACAGCAAGGCGAGTATACTCTTTCTGTACGTTTTACTTACCAGCCCTGTAACGACAGGGAATGCAGAGCACCTCAAACTGTAACGGTTGATTTACATATTGTTGTTGGCGACAAAGGAAACTCCATAAATTCTGCCATCTTTAGCACCGACGAAAGCAATACCGGCCTGGAACAAACATCAACTACCTCTGTCAATCAAGAAAACGACCTGCAACGTTTGATCCGTAAACATGGCTTCTGGGGATATTTAATTGCTCTCGGTCTCGCTTTCCTTACCGGTTTATTGCTCTCTTTTTCACCCTGCACTTATCCGATGATTCCCATTACCGTAAGCGTCTTTGCCGGACAGGAGCGATCAATTGGTCGAGGTTTTATTCTGTCACTGTTCTATGTCGGCTCGATGGCTATGATGTATGGAATTATGGGGCTGATTGTTTCCCTTGTTGGTGGAGTTTTTGGCGCCTGGCTGGCAAGCCCACCAGTCGTGATTGGTATTGCCGTAGTTTTCGTCATTTTTTCCCTGTCGATGTTTGGTCTTTATGAGCTCCAGGTACCCATCTGGCTGCGACAGAAGTTGGGGACGAAAGCCGCTGGCGGAGGAGTTGTCGGCTCGATTATCCTTGGTGTAATCGCCGCCCTCGTGGTGTCACCATGTGTCGGTCCTTTTGTCGCCGGTATTCTTCTGTATGTTGCTACAAGCGGTTCACCGGTAGTTGGTTTTCTGGTGCTGTTTGTGTTTGCGCTTGGTCT
>Ga0255376_1039_pt1 | contig 11532 bp, 10 predicted proteins | sample ANMaggSeSYBR01C3_FD_182095 | JGI IMG/M metagenome (GOLD analysis project Ga0255376, IMG submission 182095) | Sediment cell enrichment communities from methane seep in Santa Monica Basin, California, United Staets - ANME aggregate JGI... | ecosystem: Environmental > Aquatic > Marine > Cold seeps >...
AGCCTGGGAAATTTGTTCGTTTTCTATCGCCAAGCCAAAAGATTGAGTCCAGGTCAGGCCATCGTCCGAATAATAGACCCTACCACCTTCCCAGTCTCTGCCGTAGTATTGCCAGAATCGAGTGCGACCTGTCGCCGCCCAGAGCCGGCCATTGTATGCGTGTAGTTTCTGCACACCCATAACGTTCTGGAATGCCCGGACTTCAGTCCATATTACACCGTCGCTTGAACGCTGGATACTGCTCCGTGAATTGTAATCATAATAATCTCCACCAAACCAATCCGGTATCGCCTCAAGAATGACAAAACCAGCATACAAGTACCCGTCCCATTCGTACAGGGAACCGCACTGTGACGAAAAAACAACTTCGTAGTTGTGCCTTTTGCTGAACGACGCTATGCTGACACGCGACCAAGAAGCTCCCTCATCGTCTGATACGAACAATGGTACAGGCTGCAATCCCGTAGGGAGCCTAGCACTGACTCCCGCATATAATTTCCCATTGAATTCTATCAGCGACCAAACTCCGCCCTGAACATAATCCCAGCCTACATCTTCATCGGCTGATTCAATGGTGCCGCGCCGTGTCCAGGCCAGACCGTCCGCTGTACTAATGACGATGGGTGGGCGATCTCCGTATTCTTGGGTGCAGCCAGCAAACAGTTTGCCGTTATGTTCACAAAAGCAGTGAACCCCGGTAATCTTGTCGCCATAGAGCGGATCTTCCCCATCCCAGACCTCGACCCATGCTCCAGTTGTATCCATCCGATAAATAGATGTTTCCTTATCATCTCGCGGTTGGGTTTCTAGGCCGACGTACAAGTGTCCGTCCCAGGAATGAAGCGCGTTAGCCCGAACCCAATCCGGCTCGTTGATACCGTACACCATCATAGTCTCGTCGCCAAAGTACAGAGTGCCACCGCCGAACTCGTCATTCGATTCCACCGACATGCCAGGAAACTGTCGGTCATCGCCCGCGTCCTCCGCACAGTGCTTGCGCACCATGTTGCGCATGACGTTGGAGATCGTGTCGTACTCCTCGTCGTGAGACGCACCTGGAGGCGGCTCCACGACCCTGCGGGCCAATAGGTGATTAAAGTCCTTGAACGTGTACTTGCCCACCCGCACCGGCCCCTCCTGAAACAGCGTCCGGTTGCGGAGGAACCCGGTCCACGCCGGGTCGGGGAGGAACGTCGCCTGGCCCGGCGGCTTGATGTACGCCTCCAGGATGACGTCGGCGGTGTCCAGCGCGTCCAGGATCGCGTCGTTCGCGTCCGAAGCGCCGTACTTGGCGACCAGCACCGCCTCGCCCACGTCGTTGACGACGCTGCGGCTATCGAACGAGGTCCACGACATCAGCTCACCGATGAGCGTGCAGGAATGGTTTTTTATGACGATCTTGATCTTGCGATCTTCCGGCATCTGCTACAACCCCTGATACCTATCTTCCCAGGTGAACACGAACGTGCTGTTTGCGCCGATGCCCTGCACGGTCAACTCCCAGGCGTTCTCGCCGTCCGTGGACTCCGGGTGCGCGTCCAGCCGGAACCCACCAAAGTCGTCGCCGGGCGGGATGTATTGGCGCACGTCCACGCCGCCCGCGTCCGTGGCGGTCACGATCTTGGGGTTCGTCTCGATGGTCACCACGTCCCCGTCCACCATGTCCATGGTGAATCGCAGCCGCTGGCCCGTGGTGATGCTCACCAGGTCAAAGTCTGTGCAAGGCCCGGTGATGATGATGGTCGGGTACGTGTACCAGTCGCCGCCCGTCATTAGGCCGTCCGCGCTGGAAAGCGAGAGCGTGCTGGCGTAGACGCCGTGCGAAAAGTCATCGTACACCGACGTGATGCTGTGGCCGTCGGTGTCGTACCACGGCGGGTCGGTGCCCAGGAGCAGGAACGCTATCTCCTCGAAGTCCTGGTAGACGTTATCACTGTCGCCCTCCATCCCGCCGCCGTACTGGCTCCGCCGCAGCTCGCGCACCGTGCCATCCTTGCGCCAGGCCCGCAGGACGAGCGCGCCGGACAGGTAGCCCAGCACCTTGTAAGGCCCGCGCGCCCTTTGCTCCATGAGCGGCGACTTGCCATACGGCCCGACGTACGCGCCATCGTAGTTCACGCCGATGACGATCTCACGGTTCTCCAGCCGGAACCCGACGTCCTCCGACCCGTGCTGCGTCGGCGTCCTCTGCATGACGCGGGTCCCGGGCGGCAGGCGCAGCCCCGCCATGCGGTGCAGGCCGCCGGTGGCTCTCAGCAATTCCCACTTTTGGCCGTACTCGTCCTCTATCTCGAAGAACCATTCGATCCTAGCCACCGCTGCTCGCCTCCATCAGCGCCACCAGGCTGCGCAGCGACGGGTAGTCCTGCGCGGCCCCGGTGTACCGCAAGTTCACGTTCTTGACGTTTTGGGTGCTGCTCGCCCCCACGTTTGGGAACGACGGCAGCGCGGGCGCGCTGACCTGGGTCTCGATGACGGACGGGATCATGGTCGCCATTCCCTCGAATGATGCCATTCCCTTGTCCATGCCAATGCCCAGGCCCTCGCTGATGTCCTTGCCTATGGCGATGGCCCACGGCGGCGGTGAGTGCGTCAGCTCGTTCATCGCGTCCTGGACCGCCTGGGCCGCGGCCTGCGCCATCTCGCGGAACCGCCGCACCCACTCGTCCAGCGCGGGCTGCAAGTCGTTGGCCGCCATACGCTCCAGCGCTGCCCTCGCGTCCGGCCCCATCTTGTCTATCTCGTCGATGTACTTTTGCGCGGCCAGCTCCGCCTTGGTGCGGATGGTTTCCTCTTCCTCGTCCATCTCGCGGTTGATCTCGCCGATGCGCTTGCTGTGCGCAATCTCCAACTCCGCTTGGCGGTCCGCGTAGCTCTGGCGTTCGTCGGCGACCTGCTGCTCCAGCCGCGCCCTGTTCTCCTCGGCGGCGGCGTCCAGCTTTGCCCGCTCGTCCGCCAGGCGCTTGTCGATGTCCGCGAGCTGTTCCCGGTGCGCGGTGCGGATCGTCTCCTTCTCCTTCTGCAATTTCGCCTTGAGATCCGCCAGGTCCTGGTCGTATTGCTCCAGCCGTTTCTTTTCCGCCTTGTAGTAGCGCGCCTCCTCGGTGTCCTGCTCTTCTTTCCACCGGGCGTCCTCGGCGTCCTTGGCCTCCTGGTACGCAGCTTCGCGGACCGCCTCTTCCTCTTCGAGCCACGCGGCGAGTTCTGCCAATTCTTCTTTCTTGCGCTCGTCTAGCGCAGCGAGTTCCTCGTTCTTCAGGGTGTCAAGCTGTTTCTGGACCGCCGCTATCTCGGCAGAATAGTCGCGAATGCCGCCTGCCTCCTGCAACTCTTTCAGGCGGCGGATCTCTTCCATGAGCGCCTTGCGCCGCTCGTCGAAGCCCTCTTCCGGGTCCAGGACGTACCGGTCCTCGATGGCCTGACGTTCTTTTGCGTACCGCTCCTGGATGTTGGCGAGCTTGTCGGCGTGGTCCGCGGCCAGCTTCTCGGCCTCTTTCATTCGGGCCTCTTGGAGGTCCAGCAGACGGTCCTCGTGCGCGGCGGTGATGCTTTCCAGCTTGGCCTGGTACTCCTCCCACGCCTCCAGCATGTCGGCGCTCAGGTCGCGGGTGAGTTCCGCCCTGTCCTCCGCCGCGTCGGCCTCCGCGTCGCGGATGGCGTCGAGCATGTCGGCGTGCGCCTTCTCCCGTGCCTTGTGCGCCTCGGTCTCTGCCGCCGCTATGTCATTTGCCAGGTCCACGGCGATCTGGGCGATGTCCTCCAAGATGTCCTCAACGGCCTTCGCGTGGTCGCGCTCCATCTTCTCCATCGCGTCCATCAGGCGCTTGTGCGACTTGCGGCGGGCATCGTCCGCTTTCTGCTGGGCTTTGACGACCTTCTTCTGGGCCTTCTCCGCGATCTCGCCTAGTTTCAGCCTAGCCTGGGCTTCCATCTCGTCCGTAGCATCAGCGACCATGCCTTCCAGCTGACGTTGGGCTTCCGCAGCTTGGTAGCTGGCGCTCTCATAATACTCTAGCGCCGTCGCTGCGCCGTCTGTAGCAGCAGCAGCTTCCTCCGCCGCATCCGCACCGTCAACGATGCCCAACTTCCATGCCTCATGCGCTTCCGCCGCATCAATAGATGCTTCCCGGCCCTTGACCTGGACCAGCCGAAAATCCTCATGCGCATCCGCCGCGCCGTAGGCGACATCCGTCAATTTCAATAATGATTCCACGTACTCCAGCGCAGCCTCGCCGCCCCGCTCCTGCTCGATGCGTCCCGATACGGCAGCGGCTTCCCAGGCCGTCATCGGCGAAATCTGGCCTTCTATCGCGGCCTTCACGAGAAGTAATCGGCTCAGAACACCCGGTAGCAGGTTATCGATCTCACCCAACCAATCAGAAATTGGCTCCGCTAGCAGTTCGCCCACGCTCACCTTCAGATTTTTGAGCGTTGCGTCTAGCCGTTCAAATTGGTCCGCAGCATCTGACACGATGCCGCCCGCAGCCTCTATCTGCGTTTGTCCCTCCTCGATGACACTGGTCAGGATGGCTTGCTTGCGATCCATCGCGTCTAGCGCATCCGTGGCAACACCCAGACTGTCGGCGTACTGGCCCAAAACCTCGTCCATGTCAAGAATGATGCCCAAATTGTCGAGTATCATCCGGGACTCGCGACCTATGCCCGTCGTTATGTCGTCTAGCGCCTGCGTGACGGTCAGGCCCATTGCCCGCGCACGGTGGCGCGCGACCTCCGTCAGTTGCTCCCACTGGTCCGCCTGCGCACCTAGACCTAGTAGTAAGCCCTTGTTCGCCGCAGCGATGATATCCATATCGGCCACGGTGCCATCCGTGGCACGCTTGATGGCCGCCAATATATCATCTGCGCTGCCGCCCGCTTGCTTGGCAAGATCCTGGAACGCGGTCTCCTGACGTTGCGCCGTTGCACCCAGTTTTGCCAGCTCGACGGCTGTCTCCCCCAATTGGCGCAGCGCCATCGCGCTGATGGCAGCGCCAGCAGCGACAACAAATCCCTGGATCTGACCTGTAGCCTTCTGCCATCCAGTTGCGACTTTTTCTGTGGATTCGGCTTGTTTCTGGCTGGCTTGCTCGACGCGCCCCTCGGCCTGAACGAGGCCCTCATACGCCTCCTCCATCTTTTTCGCGCCTGCCTGGAATTTCTGCAAGCCCTCCAGCACAGCCTCAAGGCCAACGTCCGGCAGATTCACCATTGCCTATTTCCTCCGCGCCGCCTCGTATGCGTTCACCGAATCCATCCTCCAGCCCACCTCGTACATCGCCACGACCTCAACCCGCTTGTACGTAGGCAGGCCGTCGAATTCGGCGAAGCAGCCCGCCCACCGCGCGGCTATCAGGTCCCGCGCCCTTCCCGCGTACTTCCACCCGGAACTCTTGAGCAGCGCCGGGTGCATCAGCTCAAGCGCCTTCTGGCCCCTCCACGTCACCTTGAAAGCTGTCTACCTTGCGGCTGACCTCCTCGTCCTCGATCTGCGAGAACGTCTGGATCTTGCCGACGAGCTTCCAGTCCTCCGGCGTACGCAGACCGACCTTTGCCAGAAACCACGTCTTGCGCTCGTCCGGGTCGTCTGGCGGCGGGTCGCCCTTGGTGTACCTGGCCGCCTTCTCTATGTCACCCTCATACTGCTCGATGCCTCCCACGACCCGGACGCACAGGTCCAGCGCAGCGTTGCCCACCTTGTCGCCTCGGACGCGGCGCGCTTTCGCCATCGCGCCCAGGTACGCAGGGTCCTTCGTGTCCGGCATCTCTTCGGTACCGTCCAGCACGTCTATCGTGACGGTGGGCGGGTCCGGGTCCGGGTGCTCCTTCAGGGCCTCGTCCATGATGTCCCAGTACAGCCCGTGCGGGAACGCCGCGTATTCTAGTTCCACGCCCATCGTCGTCGTGAACGGTCTCCATCGATCTTCGCTGTCTGCCATTTCTTTTTCTGTCCTCCCTCGTCATCCCTCCGCCAGGAGTCTAATCTAGCTCACTTTGAACACGGCGGGGTACCCGGCGTTCACCTCGCCCACAGCCCACGCGATGTTCTCGTCGCAACACACCAGCGCGTTCAGCTCCACGCCCGCGGCGATGATGTCGGTGTAGTCCACCTCCACCCGCACGTCCGCGCCTCCGTACCCGCCGGACAGGTCGCGCAGGATGCGCCCGTCCGCGTTCGCATCGTTCTGGAGGATCCAGAGCACGTCGCCGCCGCACTTGCCGCAGAACTCCAGGTCCTCGATGGTGCCGACGCTGTCTCCGGCGAAGGCCATCATCGTGAACTTTTTGCCCTGGTTGATGCTCTTGTACACCTCGCCCGCGTCCGTCCCGACGAACACTTCCTGGCTCCGCCCGGGCGGGACCTTGACGACCAGGACGTTGTCGCCGAACGTCGCAAGCTCGGTGATGTCGGTCCATGTCGAGCCACCGTCGACCGAGCGGTGCATCTGCCCGTTCGCGCCGACGACGTACACGAGATCAGCGTCGTAGGCGAAGACGGCGTTCAGCGCGGGCGTGCCGCCGATGGCCGTGTAGGTCCACGTCTCGCCGCTGTCGATGCTCTTGCCGACGTACCCGTCGTCCGTCGCGACCCACACCTCTTGCGAGTTGCGCGCGTACAGCGCGTTTGGGTTCGCAGCCGGGGCGTAGGTCATCACCACGACGTTCCAGCCGTCCTGGTCCAGCACGTCGTCCTCGTCGTAGGTCTCGTTGTAGGCTGTCAGGCTCGCGCCGTTGCTCGACACGACGACCCGATCGCCCGCGCACTCGACGCCTTCCACGTCACCGTTCACGCCGATGATCGGCCTGTTCGTCCAGCTCACCACGTCGGTGAGCACGTCCTTGATGCCCTGGATGTGCGTCGGCCAGCCATAGGGTGCGACGTCCATGTCCGTCACCCCGTGGTAGACGGAACAGCCGTCCTTCCGGACGCCGCAGTACCCGGCGCACTGCGGCGTGTCGCACACCGCGAAGTCGTTGATGGCGATGTCGCCAAAGTCCGCCGCGCTGCCCGCGCGCGCGCCGACCACCGTCTTGACGCGGTACTTGGTGGTGGCCGACCACGGCGCCGTGACCAGGATCTCGTCGTTCGCGTCCGGGTCGCCCGCGACCAGGTCCGCAAAGTCCTCGCTGGTCAGGTCGACGTCGCAGAACACAAGCATGATCGGGTCGAACACGGTCGGGTCCTGCCGGGTGCCGCACTTATTGAAGCGCGCCCTCAAGCTGAACGGGCAGTCGAGGTCGTTCAGGTGGTCGATCTTACCGAGTTTCGTCATGAGGTTGCCCGTCGCCTGATCAGCCGCTCGTCGGATCTTGCTGCTGACCACGTACCCGCTGCTGCTATTTTCCGGGTCCTGGCAATACCTGAGTTCCGTGTCGCCGCGCGGGACAGACGGACCGTCCATTGACGCGCACTGCGACAGGTACGCCCAGGCGCTTTGCCCCGGACCTCCTATCTGTACGTCCACGTTCCCTTCCCCTGAAAGGACAAGGACTTCGTCGATTGCCATGATGTCCTCCTGCTACTCGTACGTCCGCCGCGCCACGCGGCGGAACGCGTTCTCTATTTCCCTCCGAATGTCCGGCCCCATCTCCTTCGCTATCTGCTTGGTGAAGTTTCGGGCCTCCGAGCCCGGATGCTTCACCTTCATAGTTCTAAACTCTGGCCCTGTCGTCTTACCGCCGCCGTATACTGTCCTCGCCGGATTCGGCAACGTTTTGGGCTTATAACTTCCTGGCCCCCCCCAATTGAATCGCAGCGGGTAGCCCGGTTTCTTGGGCTTGATAATGTGCGGCTTCGTGCCCTTATCAACATAGGTCCATATTTTCTTGTCCGCGCCAGCGGGGAATATGAATATCTTGATGCTGTCCGGCTTGATGGTCACCCGCGACCGAAACTTGACGTCCGACTTCCAGTCAGCGACGACCATCTCGTGCGCCTTGACCAGCGGCGGCTTGACCTTGGTGTTCACCGTGCGCCGTACTTCCTTGGACGCCATGCTCGGCAGGTTGGCGAACAGCGCCTTGCGCTTCTTGCCCCGGATGCTGCGCAAAAATGCTTTAGCCACCGCGCACGCTCCCGCCGACGGTTCGGCTGAACCGTTTGACGATTCGCCACGCCTCGAGCGCGCCTCTGCTATACATATCCCACGGCATCGACGCGCTCTCCGTCGTCAGCGGGTCCACGTCCTCCCGGTCCCGCTTCCAGATGCGCTCCGCCATGTCGCAGAACCCGCACGGCGGCTCCGGCAGCAGCGCGTTCGTCAGCTTCACGACGGCCCGCTCCAGCATTGGGTGCATCCGGCACGTCCGGCTGTCCCTTGGGTAGCCCGCCAGGTAGTCGACGCGCAGCTTGACCGGCTGGACGGTGTACGTCGGCGACGCGTACACGTGCGATGTTCCGTTCCAAGTTGCCGCCCTTGCCGCGAAGTGGCCCCGCTCCCAATCGGTGACCAGCGCGCACGCGGCCTGCGTCCTGTGGGCGCACGGGGACGCGCAGTCGCAGACGCCGTCCCAGTAGATGGTGACGGGCGTCTCCCGGTTGATGCCCTCGCAGTACACGTCCACCAGGTCCACTAGGTTGACCAGCTCAAAGTTGACCTTCCACCCGTTCGGGTCCTCGCCTGGCTCCAGCTCCCAGAACAACGGTTTGACGAACATGCACGACTCCGCTATGATGGTCAGGTTGGTGCCGTCAATGTCGGCGCGAACGGGCCTGATCTCCCACCTCGGGTCGGCGTCGTCCCACGCGCCGTCCTCCTCCCGGAAGAACACCTTGACGTTGCACGGGTCGTCGCAGTCGGTGGACAAATAGTAGTACAGGGCCGCGGGGTCGCCGATGACCGCCGTCTCCTCGCGCCCGTAGGCGTCGCCGTCCCGGTCCTCGTAGGTGACAGGCGCGTTCTCCTCAACCAGCGTGAGCTTTTGCGTGCCCATCTCCTGGACGTATTTCCACTTGGTCGCAAACTCCGCGTTCCACCAGTCGGCGCGCACCCGCGCGGTGCGGATGAACTCGCCCGTGATCCACTTTGGCGCGGGCCAGTAGCCCAGCTCATGGGCGATCATCTCCTCCGCCGTCGCCATCGTGACCGCCAGGTCCTCGCGGTCCGCCTGCGACCAGATGTCGTCGCACCCGTCGGTGGACATGGGCGCTTTCGCACCGTCTACCTGGTTGAAGTGGCAGCGGTTGATCCGCATGATCTGGGCGTATCGCCCAAGGCTCAACAACGTTACCGTCTCAGCGCGTGCCATAGTTCATCTCCAAGACAACAAAAAGGGAGCGCCCTGGCTTTCCAGGCTTGCGCTCCCTTCCGGGGCCACGCTCCCTATTCTATTGGATTATTTCAACTTGGTGTATATCTCCAACACCACCCGGTCCTTGCTACCCTTCGGCGGCAAGTGCAGCGTGATCTTTGCGGGCAGCATCTCCTCGATGCGCGCCCCGTGCCGCCGAAGCTCCGCAACCGCCTGTTCAATTATACCACAATCCCGCTGTTCAGACAACCTGCGGTTGCTCATAGCCACCATCTCGCTTTCGGCCTCGCGGCCTCCCACCAGCGGCCTAGAAGGACCGCTAGTCCGAGACCCGCGAGCGCGTCCTGGATCTCCCCGGGCAGGAGCATGACGGGCACCGTCGCCAGGACAGCCATGCACGCCGGGCAGTTCACCCACTTGCCCAGGCCGCCTCCGTCCCAACGGTCCTGCTTCTCGCCCTCCTCGTCGAGGGAGACGACGATGATGCCCAGCCACTCGCGAAGGCGGTCGGTCCGGTGCCAGAAAGTGACCGCCCACACCACGGCCCAGACGGCCAGCCCCAGCCTCAGGAATCCCACAGGGCGCTCGCCTTCTCGATGATGCGGCCTGCCGTGACCTTGCCGACGCCGGGATACGGCGTCAGGTCGTCCACCTCGGCTTTCGCCAGCATCGGCACCGTCCACCGCTCCGCCTCAAGCATGGCCCTGACGTTCGCCGCCAGCCCCATGTCCTCCAGCGGGCGGTCGCGTGCGGCCTCCAACAGCTCCTGCTCGTCCGTTGCCTCGACGCGTTCCGGCTCCTCCGCCTGACCCGGCATCCTCACGATTTCCGCCAGCTCCGGCGCGGGCGCGGCGAACCGCTCCTCCGTCGGCTTCGGCGCGGGCATGGGCTCGGGCTCAGGTTCCGGCGGGCTCGGATCGGGGATGCCCACGGAAAAGTACCGCCCCCGGCCTTGCCGCCGGAAAAAGTCGGCGTCCACTGCCCATATCTGCAACTCCGCGCCGATGCCCTCCACGCGGTAGACCTGGCCCGTCACCTGGCCGCGGATGCCAAACCCCGCAGCCGCCTTGCCGTTGTACCGCACCCAGACCTTGCCGCCTGCGACGTCGCCGCCCGCGAGCGCCCTCGGCGCGTTCGGTATCGCCAGCGGCCTCCCCGCAGACCCGCTCCCTCGTCCACCACCGCAACAACCCACGGGCCACCTCCCCTCGTACAACTCGTTGTGCATCTCTCGGATGCGGTCCTGCATCTCTTGCTGCCGGAACGTCTGCCGCATCTCCACGGTCCTCGACGTCGAGTGCTTGCGGTACAGGATGGTCGTCAGGCCGTCCACCTTCAGCCCGCAGTGGCCCGCCGCGCCCGCCGCGATCCAGAACTCCACGTCCTCCAGGCCCGCGTCCAGCCCCGGCTTCCAGCCGCCTGCGGCCCGCCAGCAGTCCAACGAGTGCATGGCCGTCACCGGGATGACGCCCTTCAATTCCAGCGACGCCTGGAAGCTGTAACCCTGCGGCGTCAGCGGCACTACTTTGCCTGGCTGCCCGTTCTCGACGAGCTGTATGTCGCCGTAGGCGAACTGGGCCTCGTCCTGCCGCCACGCGTCCCACAGCGCGGCGAGCACGTCGGGGGACGCGAACCGGTCGTCCGCGTCCAGCACCACGCGCGCCCTCCCCTGGGCCAGCGCCTCCGCCGTGTTCCGGCACATCGCCGGCCCCTGATGGCGCGACGCCCTCGCCGTCACGACCCAGTCCGGCAGGCCGAGCGCCTCCGAACTCTCATCGTCCACCACGACCCACTCTACCTGGCCGTCGAAGCTCTGGGCCTTGACGCTAGCCATCGCCTCGTGCAGCCATTCCACCTTTTGCGGCGTGTCCGCGCGGACCGCCGTCAACACGCTTATGTCCATGTTATCTCCAATCCTCCACCTCGACCGCGCCGGGCTTCATCGCCAGCAGCTCCCGAACGCGCGCGTCGAACGAATGCCGGTCCCTCGCCAGCGCCTCCCCGTTGCGCGCGATAGCCGCCCGGTGCTCCTCCCGCTCGTCATAATACGCCAGCTTCTCCCGCAGCTCCCCAAAAGATTGCCACACGACGCACGTCCTGCCGTCTTCCAGGCCCAGTTCCTCCATGCCCCGGAACCACTGGTGGCACAGCGCCGCGCCGCCGGCGGCCAGCGCCTGCATCACGCGGTTGCTCACGAACCCGCTGTCGGGCCACTGGCTGTCGCCGATGCTGAAACGCGCACCTTTATATATTTTACACGCAGTCACGAAATCATACAAACAC
>Ga0255376_1040_pt1 | contig 11462 bp, 7 predicted proteins | sample ANMaggSeSYBR01C3_FD_182095 | JGI IMG/M metagenome (GOLD analysis project Ga0255376, IMG submission 182095) | Sediment cell enrichment communities from methane seep in Santa Monica Basin, California, United Staets - ANME aggregate JGI... | ecosystem: Environmental > Aquatic > Marine > Cold seeps >...
TGAGGCTCCTAAAAATGTGTTGGAATATCCTGTAGTGTTTGACACACAACTACTCAAACCAATAAAGGTATTATTATCTCCTGATGTGTTGGAGCGACCACTACTCTTACCAAAAAATGAATTATGTAAACCACTGGTATTTAATAATCCACTTTGGTTGCCAACAAAAGTATTATCCTGTCCGGTTGTATTAGATGCCCCACTGCTACTTCCAATAAATGAGTTTCGGTCTCCGGTTGAATTATTGTATCCACTTGCATATCCAACAAAAGAATTAAACTGGCCAATTGTATTCAAATACCCGCTTTCATGCCCTACAAATGTATTTTGATTAACATTCCCATCATCACTGGCTCCTGCCCCTTCACCAAGGAAAACAGATTCCCCCGTGCCTGTTTGCGATATGTGCCCTGCCACTTCCAGTTTTGCTCCCGGAGTTGTTGTTCCTATTCCCACATTTCTGGAATTATTATTGTACAGGTCATTTCCGTTTTCTGTCCAGTCATTGTCTGCTCCTGAGCCTGCATTTTCGGAATACAATGCAAAAGGTACACTCAACAACTCAGATGTACCCATGGATACATAATTGGTTCCACCGGCAGTATCCAGTTCTACTTCTAAGTATTTTGGGCCGTCTGCCCAATCGATCAAAGAAAAATCATCGCCGGTTGTTCCGTTTCCAATCTCCAAATTAGCCAGGCCGAAATCGTTGGTAGTTGCTCCATGCGTTTCCTGGTATTCAATAGCCCCGCCGGGCGTTTCATCATGAATACTAATCTGGAAACTTACGGAATCGTTTGCAAGGATATCCCCTGCATAGTCGCGTACCACAGCCTGGTATTTAAAGGCTTGCGGGCTTTGGGCAAAAATTGTAATTGCCCCGATAATTAAAGCTAAAGTAATTGTGATCTTTTTCATAGTAATAAATTTTAGTTAGTGAATATTTATATTTAATTGATAAAGGTCATTCAACAGTACTGTTTTTCTATATATGGTTTTAATCTTGTAAACATCGGATAGAACGACCGTAATCCTTATCATAAAAGAGACGGTAAGCGCTATCGAGGTTATAACTCAAGAATCGTTCCCATGCACTTGTATTATTATAATCACTCGATAACCAAAATGTGGCAAAGAGTTGTATTGAGCTGAAATTGCCATCAGATTTACGGTAACCACTGGCAAGAGATTTAAAACCATAAAGATTAGATCCGTTGCCGCCAGAGAGCCAGCCACTTGTGGATTTAAGGTTTAGTCCCACATCAAAGCCTCTCCATTCTGTAGTATCCCAAACAGGATCGGGATAACCATACTGGCTGTCAACTTCTCCTTCTAATTGTTTCCATTCTTCATCTGTAGGTATATGCCATCCTGTTGGGCAAATACCTTGTGTTCCTTGTATAGTCGTATATTGCATCATCTCATTCCATTGATACAAACCACCAAGAGTGTTGCAATTTACCGGGTCATTATTATAGCAGTATTTTTCTGTAGAATCGTTGTTTTGCTGATTAAGGCTTCCGTTAATCATAATACCTACATTCAGGTTTTCTTTCAGCCAGCACTGGCTGCCAATATGCACTGTATTGTAAACCTGGCCCTCGTAATCAACAAAGGGTATCCCTGGGCATGGGATTCCTTCGCTTATGTTAAACTCATAGAATTCATCGGTCTCAGGGGCATCAACAATCACATCGCTTCCGTTAACTTCATTTAAAGTCTTTGCATATCCGGTATATCTTAACTGGTCCCCTGGATTAAATATAAAATTGTAAATAGCTGCCAGGGATTTAAAATTAATGGGAGTTTCATAATAAGCTGAATAAACAATTTTGTTAGTTTGATTGAATGTAGTATTTCTTTTCATATTCAACATTTTAATGGTTTTACCGGTTTGGTTTCCGGTTACTGTAAATAGGTAATACTGTTCATTTCCGGGATAGAAAATAAATGAATGAACGCCCCGGTCAAGTAATCTATTATTTTGCACCAGTTTTCTTCCTAAAATATCCCGGACCACAATCTCTGTCTTTTCCTTTTCTGGTAAATAGATATCAATCTTTGTTTGATTGGAAAATGGATTCGGATAATTCTGTGAAACAGTCAATCGGTTTTCCCCAATAGTTTCTCTATCATAAATATTTGTTGCATAGTCCAGCACCAACACCGTATCTGGTTCATAAAGTGTGGTATCACCCCCCTGGGTGAGATTTTCAATTAATATGCTGTCCAACGGAACGTATTGACCATTATCCATTGCAGTGAAACTTAATTCCATTGTAGCTTTTTGGCTATAGGCGCTTACAATAAAACTAACCGCCAGGATTGAAAGAAAGCTTTTTGTTTTCATGTTAGTTAGATTTTAAAAAAATTAATAAATAGTATTCGATTTGATATAATACAAAACTATATTCAAAAAAAGGAAAAACCTATACTTCATGTTTCAAATGCTTGACAGTATGTTACATTTTGGAGACACAAGAATCAAGTGTCAAGAGTCAAGCATGAAGAGCAATGAGTAAATTGGTTATATTTTACGGAATTACAATTTTTCTAATTTCCAGATAAGGATAAATCAAGAATTGGAATTTGGCTTTTATTTATTGGAATTTTTATTAATATACTCAGTAGGGGGCATCCCAAAATGTTTGGTGAAACTTCTGGTAAAGGAAGAAGGACTATTAAATCCCACATCATACGCAACTTCAGAAATGTTGGCATCTTGCTGAATTAAAAGTTTAGCTGCATGAATAACGCGGAGTATCCGAATAAATTCACTTGCCGTTTGATTGATGAGCGCCCTTAACTTCCGATGCAGTTGTACCCGGCTCATGGCCATCTCTTTTGCAAAATCTTCTACAGTAAAATCAGGTTCAATCATATATTTTTGAACTGTTTTTTGTGCTTTGTCAAGAAACCGTTTATCTCTGGAAAGTAAATTGTCTTCAGTTAATGTGCTTTCAATATTTAATTCTTTTCTGTATCGTTCCTTAAGTTTATTCCGCTGTTCAATAAGGTTTTTTATCCTGGCCTTTAATTCCTCCGGTTCGAAAGGTTTGGTGATAAAATCATCAGCACCGGTTTCCATGCCTTCAATCTTGCTTTCCATCGCTGCACGGGCTGTTAGCAAAATGATAGGAATATGGTCTGTCCGTTCATCGGTTTTCAAATGTCTGCATAATTCATAACCATCCATCCTGGGCATCATTACATCACTGATGATCAGGTCGGGAATTGTTTTGAGGGCTTTATCGAAACCGGATTCTCCATCTTCAGCTTCAATAACATGGTAATTTTTATCAAGGAAACCACGGATATATGCACGCAGGTCCGCATTATCCTCTACGATTAAAAGAATGGGTGTTGAGTTTTCCAATGTATCATTTGGGGAGGCAATAGATACCGGTTGTTCTTCAATGATTGGAACCAATGGATCAGCTAATTCCGGTATAAATTTATTATCATCGGATTTTTTTATTTTAATAATTTCTTTCGGTTTAAGATGGGATTTACCAAGTGGCAGTAAAATGTTAAATGTTGTTCCTTTTCCAGGCTCGCTTACAACTTTAATTTCTCCATAATGAATTTCAACCAGTTCTTTGGTCAAAGCCAGGCCGATACCACTTCCTTCCTGGTCTTTTGAGTAGGTATCGTCTGCCTGGTAAAAACGGTCGAAAATGTGTTTGAGGCGTTTGGGAGGAATGCCTGAGCCGGTGTCGGAGATGGAAATGTTTACCCCCGTGTTGAAATAGTCTCCAGTCTTCAGTCTCCAGTCTTCAGTCGCTTTACTACCAACTGCCGACTGTGGACTACCAACTGCCGACTGTGGACTGCCGACTGCAACCTCAATCCTCCCTCCTTCACCGGTAAACTTAAAAGCATTTGATAAAAGATTGGATAAGATCTTTTCGATTTTGTCACGATCGACATAAACCGGTATTTGTTCTTCCTTCGCCGTGAATACAAGGCTAATTTTTCTTTGTGCTGCATACGATTCAAATGATTGTACAAATAACCTGGCAAGGCTGATAATATTTTCCTCACGGGCCTGCAACTTCATTTTGCCGGCTTCGATCCTGGAAAGGTTCAACAACTGGTTGATGAGTTTTTGCAAACGCCGGGCATTGCGTTGCATGATGTCCAGTTCCTGTTTCGAATCTTTGTCTGATGCTTTGGATATCAGGTTTTGCAACGGGCCTAAAATCAAGGTAAGCGGAGTACGAAATTCATGCGAAATATTGGCAAAAAAGCGGGATTTCATTTTGTCCAGTTCCTCTAATTTTTCGGTCTGCACATGTTCCAGTTCCAGGTCATGCTTTAAATGTTGCCGTTTAAGGTCGTACCGCCGCCAGGCATAGATCAATAAAAGAATAGTTATTCCGTATATCATATAAGCCCACCAGGTTAACCACCAGGGAGGGAGAATAGTAAAGCTATATTCAAAAGTGTCACTCCATGCACCGATTGCTTTTACTTTAAAGGTATAGTCGCCATGGGTTAGGTTGGTATAGATAGCTTTAGTTTCTTTGGTAATTTGCCTCCAATCCTGGTCCGATCCTTCCAGTTTATATTGATATTGAATTTTGTGGGGAGCTGACCAATCAATTGCTGAATAAAAGAATGTAAGGTGGTTGAACCGGTATGGCAATTTAAGGTTGATAGGGTAATTATGGTAAGGGGCCACTCCGGTAAACCTGACCTTGCTTAAGCTGATGTCATCATTCACCCCGATATGGTATGGTGCACCTGTATTGATAGAATTAGCCAGGCCACGGAAGTCTATAAATGCTTGTTCTATTTCCAGATTAATTAATTGGATTACCGGGGGTCGGGTTGGCCGTTCAATGTATTTAAATCCAGCGTGGTGAATGCCCTCATGTAGCCATAGCATAACCTGTTTTTAGAATCAATAAATGCAGTGTAAACAACAGGGTTATCTCCTTTTAATCCATCTTTTCTTGTAAACAAATCAACCTTGATGTTATCAACAATTCCATCTTCAGGAAGTGTAAGCAAGTTGATTCCTTTTCCTGTACCATACCATATGTTTCCCCAGTCGTCGTTTACCAGAAACTTTGAGTCAATAGTATAAAGAATGTCATAACAGTTTGTTCCATCTTTTTGATTGCACTGACCTTGTTCACGGAACTGTACAAAGCGGGAAGAAGGATCAGGTGAATCAGGATCATGCCTTGTTAATCCTCCCTGGCCAATTCCAAACCATATATTTTTATATGTATCCTCCAACATTGGACCAATATAGTTTCCATCCAGTCCATTTGGCAGACTGAAATTTGTTATTGAAATACCATCATATTTATAAGCTCCACTTGTTCTTGTGCCAAACCAAATATTACCTTTACTGTCTTCCATGATATACTGTATCAGGTTGCCGCATAAACCATCTTTCTTTGTAATATGATAAAAAGACTTGCCATCAAACCTGCAAACACCCGCTGTTTCTGTCCCTATCCAGATATTCCCGTATTTATCTTCATGCAGGTAAGAAATTTTATTATCAAGTAAACCATTTCTATTGGTCCAGGTTGTAAAATTTTGTCCATCAAATTTGCATAAACCGGATCCAATTGTTCCAATCCAGATATTTCCGGCTTTATCCTGAATAACTGAAGTGATGCTGTCACCACATAATCCTTCTTTCCTGGTATAGTAATTAAAATTTTTTCCATCGAATTTGCATAATCCACCGCCCCTTTCTTCGCCAAACCAAAAGTTTCCATCCGTATCTTCGAAGGGAGATCGCAGGAAGTCAAATTCCATACCCATATCAGGGGTAATATGGGTAAAAGAATTTCGTTTATAGATCATTACACCTTCTCCTGTAGACGTTATCCACATATTCCCTGAGTTATCTTCCAGAATAGATGATATGTGATTACTTACCAGATTATCTGCAATAGTGAAATAGGTAAATCTGGGTGTGAGTAAACCTGTTGCTTGTTTTTCATATTTACACAAACCACCACCAAAGGTTCCAAACCATAAATCACCATTTTTACTTTCAAATACTGTAAGGACTATATTGTGGCTTAAGCCTTGTCTTTCATTCAAATGTTTAAATGATTTCCCATCATAAATATTTACTCCGCCACCATAAGTGCCTATCCATAAAATTCCATTCCTGTCTTCTATAATGGAGGTAACAACATTGTTGCTTAATCCTTCCCTGAATGAATAATGGATAAACCTGCCGTTGGGATAGCCATTTGAGGCTGCTTCGTATTTACAAAGTCCGGAGCCATTCGACCCGAACCAGATATTACCCCCTTTGTCTTCAGTTATACAATTTATATTATCACTGATCAATCCATGTTTTTTAGAAAAATGAGTAAACCGTTCATCAGAAAAGCCTGGTTGTTCGGGTTCGTATTTAAATATACCATAACTACCTTCGCTGGCAAACCAAATATTCCCGTTTTTATCTTCTATAATAATAGATTTTGCATAATTAAAACGAATAATGTCCGTATCGGGGTATATTGAATATTTTTTACATATGTTCCCATCAAAATTGATTATTCCCCCATTTGTTGGAAACCACAGATTTCCTTTTGAGTCCACAAATACACCAGAGGTCGCGAAGGGATAATTAGTTAAAAATGATCCATCATACTTAATGAGAGCTTTATTGGTTGCGAACCACATGTTATTCCGTTTATCCTGAACGGCATTAAAAACCATTCCATCAGTAAATCCTTGTTCTACACTTAAATACCGGATATTGCAATTAGCTTCATCCTTAAAGCGTGGAGGGAGCGCCAACACGGGTTCAGAATAGCTCATTTTAAGGGTATCGATTTGAACATTATATACTTCAGGTAGAGGGATGGAATCTTTACCCGGTACAACAATGGTCAGTTTCTCCGGTATCTTAATAACTTCCGGAATGCCTGCTTGTGCGGTATTGTCTTTTAAAGGTACAATCCTGGGTTTTCCTGCCGGTACTACCTTAGGAGGTGGCATGGTATCCAGCATTATTACTTTTCCTTTGATAGGAATGTGTGTATTATTCCGACTCTTTTTTAAGTGATTTAATCCTGATACAATTGTATCCTGATCAATGACTGCTTCTTCATTATTAACTGCTGATGAATTGTCTTCACCGGGAGTGCCACATGAAAACAGTATTAAAGATAAAGATATTGCATAAAACGGAATGCAGTATTTTGTAGCTATACTCCTTATCACCGACATAAACGGATTGTTTTGTTATTATGTTAAAAATATAAAATAAAATGGAATATTGATAATTTTTAAAGAATTTTTTTATTATAATACAGAATAAATAAAAAAAATCTTTCCTGTTTAAAAAAAAGTTCTGATATTTGCACCCATTTTTGAAATTAGGAAATTATTTATTAACAATTTAACATTTGAAATTCAACATTTAACATTTAACATTTAAAATTTTATTGTATGCCAACAAAAATTAGATTGCAGCGAAAGGGTAAAAAGGCACAACCTTTTTATCACATTGTAATTGCGGATGGTCGTGCACCACGTGACGGGAAATATATCGAAAGAATTGGCACATATAATCCCTTAACCAAACCCGCAGACATTAATCTGAAATTCGACAGAGCGCTTTACTGGCTCCAGGTCGGTGCTCAACCTACTGACACGGTGAGAACAATATTATCTTACAAAGGTGTTCTTTACAAAAACCATCTTTTAAATGGAGTTAAAAAAGGAGCTTTAACACAAGAACAGGCTGATGCAAAGTATGATGGATGGCTCAAGGAAAAAGAGGATAAAATTGCAGGAAGCAGGCAGGAAATCATTTCGGCTGAAAAGGATGATAAGAAAAAGCGCTTAGAAGCTGAAAAGAAGATCAACGAAGAACGGGCCAAAGGAATTGCAGCGAGAAGATTAGCCGAACTGAAAGCAGAGGAAGATGAGAAAGCTAAAAACGCAGCAGTTGAAGAAGAAGCGTCTGACGAAGCTACACCCGAAGTTAAAGAGGAAGTAGCCGCTGAACCTAAAGCAGAAGTTCCTGCTGAAGAACCTGAGAAAGAAGAAAAGAAAGCTGAAGACAAGAAGGAAGAAGTGAAAGAAGAAAAGAAAGAAGATATTAAAACAGAGGAAAAAATTGAAGACAAGAAAGAAGAAGTGAAGAAAGAAAAGAAAGAGGAGGCTGAAACAGAGAAAAAAGCTGAGGACAAGAAAGAGGAGAAGAAAGAAGAGAAAAAGGCTGAGGAAGAAAAAAAGACTGAGAAAAAATAATTTCGGTCGGTATGGAAAAGAAAGATTTTTACTTTCTTGGTAAAATTATAAAGACATCAGGCTACACAGGTAACCTGGTGTTTTTTTTTGATGTTGATGAAATTGAGCCCTATAAAAATATTGAGGCAATATTTGTTGAAGTGAATGACGAATTAATTCCATTTGCAATTGAAACCATTCGTTTTAGAACAAACAATACTGCTATTGTAAAAATGGAAGATATTACATCTGAAGATGAGGCTGTTGCTTTAATTGGATCTGATCTTTATTTGCCTCTCACTTTTCTGCCGGAACTGAAAGGAAATAAATTCTATTTTCATGAAGTAATTGGATTTAACGTTGTGGACAAAAACCATGGAAATATTGGTGTTATTAACCGGATCATAGATCAATCTATCCAGGCAATTTTTGTAGTCCCGATGCTTCGGGATAAAACCAAAGAAATCCTTATACCTGTTTCGGATGAAATAATTAAAAAAGTGGACAGAGAAAACAAGACTATTGAAGTGGAAACTCCTGATGGGTTGATTGATATTTATTTGTAGTTGAGGAATTTGGGAATCCCAAAAACATTCGCACAAGCGTTAACTTAAGAAAACACCATGGCGAGGAAATATTTCCATTTCAAACAGTTTAGCATATCCGACGAACAAAGTGCAATGAAAGTTGGAACAGATGCGGTTTTACTTGGAGCATGGACAGATGTTTCCGAAACAAATAATATTCTTGATTTTGGTACCGGTTCGGGAATTATTGCGATAATGATCGCACAGAGGGCAAAGGCAAATATAGACGCTATTGATATTGATAAAGGTTCGATTGTCGATGCGCAAAATAATTTTAGCAATTGCCCCTGGAAAAATCGCTTAACTGGTATCCATTCATCTTTGCAGGAATATGTGAAAAACAACTCAAAAAAGTATGATCTTATAGTCAGTAATCCGCCATTCTTTTCAAATAGCCTGAAATCTCTCATATATGCCAGGTCTCTTTCAAAACACGATGAAAAACTAACTCATAAAGAATTATTGACAGGAGTTAAAAAATTGTTAAGCTGTACCGGGAGGCTTTGTGTTATATTACCCGTTTCGGAAGCCGATAATTTTAAAGAGCTGGCATTACTTGAAAATTTACATTGTTCAAAAGAACTTCAGATAATTCCCAAACTAAATAAGAAACCAAACAGGATTATAATGGAATTTACTTATGTGAAACCGCAAATTATTTCCGAAACTAATCTTTGTATCCGAAATTTAGATAATTCATATACTAAAGAATATATTGACCTGACGAGAGAGTTTTATTTAAATTTTTAGCCCGATTAATTCATAAACTTCAACATTCATTTTCTTAAACGACTAAGTATTAGTAAGTATTTGAGCTTATACACATCCTTCCCTAATCAAAAACAACTAATACTAAGTCGGGGTTAACCTGCATAAATAAAACACTTTATAAAAATGAATGAATAATGCAGGTTAGCATTATTGCCTTTGGAATCATTCTTGTATTTTTTCATTCAAAGTTTTCCTGATATGAAACACTCATGTTTTTTATGTATTCGTCTGACCACTGTCCTGCGCGTTTGGCTTGCGCGAAGTGGTCTGACGAATGATTGAAATATAAGTGGCAAACAATTAGCACTTTACTAAATCTGAAACGGATGAAAAAAGCAATTACACTAAACCTTTTTGCAATTTTCCTCACAATTATTTCTATTTCAAAAGCTACAGCACAAAAAATTTATTCCTGCGAAAGCAAGTATGATGCTGATGTAAAAGTTTTTGTTGTTGTAAGTAAATACGATGCTGATCTATTGGTATATAAAGAAGATAGCAAATACCAGGCAGAAGGAAATAAAGGATTATGGTTTTTCACTGAGAGTAAGTATGATGCTGATAAAAAAATTTGGTTTGCAGATAGTAAGTACGATGCTGATTTGCTTATTTATTTTGTTGACAGCAAATATTCCGTTGAGTGGAGAAAAAGAAAAAAAATGCATCTCCTATATTAATACAGGCATCTTGATCTGTAAAAATAATTAGATTAATTTGTAGCACCTTACTAAGTTGATATTCGTAAAATGAAATTCTAAAAAACAAATAATAAATCTCAAATAATTACCAAATTCTAATAGTGAGTCCACGATGAAAACTTTATTTCCCGCCACTAAGGCACAAAGTCTCCAAGCAACACAAAGGGTAACTGCAAGATCCTCATTTTAATCCTGATAAATCATTAATTAAAAATTTATCTACCTTCGCCGCCAATTTTAAACTAAATTTTATGTATATGAGAAAATTAACCATTTTGATGTTGTTGGTTTCTTTTGCAACAATCAATTTATTTGCAGGAGGATACCAGGTGAGGCTTCAGGGCCAGAAACAAACAGGTATCGGGCTGATTGGAACACCATTCGCATTTGGCGCCAGCAGTATTTTTTACAATCCCGGTTCACTATCTTTTATGGAGGACAACTACAGTTTCTCTCTTGGAGCAAGCGGGATTATGTCTAATGCTATTTTTCGTGCAAAAGATTCGGATTATGAAGCAAGAACAAATAACCCTCCCGGCACTCCATTTTACTTTTATGGTGCCGGAAAAGTAACTAAGGATATGAGCGTAGGTGTTGGTGTTTTTACACCATATGGTAATTCCGTACTATGGGATAGTGATTGGAACGGACGCTATCTCATCCGGGAAATAGCATTATCAGCTATTTTTATTCAACCAACCGTTTCCTATAAAATCAATGATAAGTTTGGCCTCGGTGCCGGCCTGGATATTGTTTTGGGTAGTGTTGAGCTAACGAAAGCAATTCCTACCAACCCGGAGGGTCAGTTTAATATGAATGGTAAGTCCACAGCCTTTGGATTTAATGTTGGAGCATATTTCAAACCTACAGACAAACTGAATATTGGTGTTGATTATCGGTCGAAAGTAAATATGAAGGTTGAAAACGGTGATACCGAATTTACGAATTTACCTGATCCATTAACTGCTAATTTTCCTGAAACTGGTTTCCCTGAAAAAGGTAACTTTGATGCTGAACTACCTTTACCGGCAAATCTTGATGTAGGAGTTTCATACCAGGTATCTGAAAAGTTTTTACTTGCATTGGAGATGAATTATGTTTTTTGGTCAGCTTATGATTCTCTAATTATTGATTTTAAAGAAAACACTGAACAACTTAAAGATTCACGAAATCCAAGAGAATA
>Ga0255376_1045_pt1 | contig 11003 bp, 10 predicted proteins | sample ANMaggSeSYBR01C3_FD_182095 | JGI IMG/M metagenome (GOLD analysis project Ga0255376, IMG submission 182095) | Sediment cell enrichment communities from methane seep in Santa Monica Basin, California, United Staets - ANME aggregate JGI... | ecosystem: Environmental > Aquatic > Marine > Cold seeps >...
TATAGAACTTGAGCCATATTTATCTTTTTCGATGATCCAGATTTGATCACGTCTAATACAATTACAGTTCATAAGTAATGGATTGTGAGTGATCGCAATTAACTGTGCATTTTTTTGATTATTATTTATTGAATTAAAGAGCTTCAGAACAAACTCTGCTAATTCAGGATGAAGCTTTGTATCGAATTCATCAATAAGTAGAACCCCTCCGCATCTAAGAGTGGAAATGATGTGTGATGACAAATCATATAGCTTAATTGTACCATCAGATTCATCATTCAATAAATCAAATTCAATTTGTGCGATTGATTCTAAATTTTTGTTGTAGATATTGTGTAGTGTTTTTGTGGTTATTCGTTTAAATCTTCCATTTTTTGAAATTACATTTGGTATAACCTTATTTACTGTTTCCAAATCCAGATTTTCAATATTACCAAAATCAAGATCAGATGAAGTGTGTTTCAAGTCGACAATATCAACATTTGCCTTTTTAATGAACGATAGTACACTTTTAAGATTGAAATCTGATTTGTTAATATATTTATTAGTTTCAAGAGAAGAAAGAGTTTGACTACTGATAAAAGTTAAATCTATAAACCATTTTCTGATTTCTGTAGCTAGATTAACAGCGAAAGATGATAGAACAGACAAAAAAAGTGTGTTTCGACGCGTTAATACAGCACGTTGTTGCCAATCATTATTGCGTTTTTTTGCAATGACAATTGATTTGTTATCAGGAGAAGTTCTGTTGAATAGTACAGTGTACCTTTTGTCTTTTTCAAATAACCATTCTTTTGATACTTCATTGTTCATGATCTCAAAACCATACTTATAGAAAAAGTTTCCTATGATGAACTCCATTTCGAACATTGAAGGTTTGTTAATGCTATCTTCACTTAGCAAATATGGTTTAACAGATAATTCGAATTGAGGTTTTTCAGATTGACTGTTTAGTACGATCTGTCTCATCTTTTCGATAGCTTTTAAAATATTTGATTTCCCACTAGCGTTCTTTCCATAAAGAACAGCTGATTTAAGAATCTCGTTATTTTTTGTATAAAATGTATTAAGAAATCTATTATCTCTGATTTTATTGGTTTCCATACTAAGAACTGCAACATCTCTAAAAGATTTATAGTTTGAAAATTTGAAATTTATAATCATAATCGCACTTCCTTAGATTGCATTAATAGTATGTATTGTATAACAAAAATCAAAGTAAATCAAGTATTGGTTAAAAAAAAGCGTAATTGCACTGAAAAACACTAGAAATGATAGTATTAATAGAAAAAACGAGGGAAAAAAGCAAATAAGCAAATAAGCACATAAGAAGCGAGGAATCTCGGTGTTGTTTAATGTCTGACTATTTGGGAGAAAATCCCTCGACTTCATTCGACAACTTGAGTTAAAATAAACTCAGGTGGTGAAAATGAAATATTACAGAAAAACATCGCATACAGTGTTCGATGTTAAGGCACACATAGTGTGGATAACAAAATACAGAAAACCAGTGATCTATGGCCAGGTAGCGGAACGAGCAAGAGAATTGATAAGAGAAGTATGCAAAGAAAACGATGTTGAAATATTATCAGGACATATAGGGAAAGAGCATGTTCACTTGCTTGTATCGATACCGCCATTTGTCTCGATAAGCAAATTGATACAGTACATCAAAGGCAAGAGCTCGCGAAAACTAATGCAAGAGTTTAAAAGTATAAGCAAAACATTCTGGGGGCAACATCTGTGGGGAAGAGGATATTTTGTAGCGAGTTCTGGGAATATGACAGATGAAGTGATAATGGAGTATATAAAGACGCAAGGGGAAGCAGAAGAATTCAATAAGGACGACGGATTTAGTATAGAATGATCTTAAGTCGACTTGCAGTCGACTATAAAACCTACCGGCTTCAGCCGGTAGTAGGTTAGTTATTAGAAAGAACAAATCTTATGGTTTTATCAACAGTAATATTTCAATTACATCGTTATAACAAATCCAAATTCATATAAAACTGTTTTCATTGAAACAAACAAAAAATCAAGTATAAAGATCTCATAGTATATGGATATCATGTAAATTGCATTTTACCAAAAAAACCGTATATAGAATATGGATGCATCAACATGAAAAATAATATATAATAAATCATATAAAATGTTTTGCTCTGGAGGGTAAATGGCTAAAATAACATTAGATGTGATAATAAAAGAATTTGGCTTATCAGAAGTCACAAGATTTCAAGATCCCAGTAAAGTTGAGATATATTCTGCTGAAGTCAACAGACCTGGACTGCAGATCGCTGCCGGTTATTTTGATTACTTTGGGAACGACAGGGTGCAGATCGTAGGAATGGTTGAAACAAAATTCATGTCTGGTGTTTCACCTAAAGAACGAAGCGAAAAATTAGATGAATATTTTTCAAAAAAATTTCCATGCATTGTCGTTGCACGAGGACTCGAGATATATGATGAGATGAAGGAAATGTCAAAAAAACACTCTATACCGATCCTGATCACAAATGATAGTACGTCCAGGTTTCAAGCTGGTTTGATAAGGTTTCTTAATCTGCATTTAGGACCAAATATCTCACAACATGGAGTCTTGATCGAGGTTCATGGTGAAGGTGTCCTGATAATCGGAGAAAGTGGTGTTGGGAAGAGTGAAACTGCTCTTGAATTAGTTAAAAGAGGACATCGTCTTGTTGCAGATGATATAGTTGAGATAACAAAAGTATCAGATATGACACTGATAGGAAGATCTCCTGAGATCATAAGGCATTTTATTGAGATCAGAGGAGTTGGATTCATCGATGTCAAGACACTTTTTGGAGTTGGTTCTGTAAAAGTCACAGAAAGCATAGATCTTGTGATAGATCTTGAATTGTGGGATGAAACCAAGGTATATGATAGAGTTGGACTTGAACAGAAATATATCAATATATTGGGTATAGATCTGCCTTATGTCCTTGTGCCTGTTAGAGAAGGAAGAAATTTAGCAATAATCATTGAAGTCGCAGCTATGAACAATAGACAAAAGAATATGGGATACAATGCAGCAAAAGCACTTAATGACAGAGTATTCAATGCATCGAAAAATTATAAGGAGAAATAGTATCGATGCTGCAAGAGCTTAAAGATATATTTAAAGATAGATATATGGAAAACATACCTTTGAAGGATCATACTTCATTTAAAACCGGCGGCAATGCGCAGATCCTGGTCGAAGTAAAAAGCGAAGAGGAATTTATCAAAGGGATAAATTGTGTCAAGCGAATGAAACTGCCATACTTTGTTTTTGGTAATTGCTCAAATGTACTTATTTCTGACAAAGGATTACAGGGAGTTGTTTTTTTGATAACTTCTGAGTTTGCGAAATATCACATTGAAGATGAGACGATAGAATCAGAATCAGGAATACTGCTTTCAACACTCTCAAAGATCGCATATGATAATTCACTGACCGGGTTAGAATTTGCTGCTGGCATACCTGGATCACTAGGCGCAGCGATCGTTATCAATGCAGGAGCCTACGGTGGTCAGATGAGTGATATCGTTACAGAGACCAGATATCTGGACGAGAAAGCAATCGTTAAAACAGTAATAACCGACAAGCATGATTTTGGATATAGAAACAGTGTGTTTGTTGAGTCAGATAATTATATCCTTTCTTCAAAAATGAAACTAAAAAAGGGACGAAAAGAAGACATTAAGCTGCTAATGAAGAACTTGAATGAAAAAAGAAAAGAAAAACAGCCTTTGACAATGCCTTCAGCAGGGTCAGTATTCAAACGACCAAGTGGATATTTTGCAGGTAAATTGATACAGGATGCTGGACTGATGGGTCATAGGATCGGAGATGCGCAGGTATCTACTCTGCATGCTGGATTTATTGTAAATGCAGGCAAAGCTGATTCAAATGATATCTACCTCCTTATACAATATGTAAAAGAAAATGTGAAGAATAAATTTGGAGTTGAACTTGAAACTGAGATAAAGATCTTAGGTGAATTTGATTGTTGAGGTGAAAAATGAATATCGTTGTTATCACCGGACTTTCCGGAGCAGGAAAAAGTTACGCCGTTAAATTTTTTGAGGACATGGGATATTATTGTGTAGATAATATGCCGCCAAAATTGATGCTTCCTTTCATTAAAATGCCGGGAAGAGCTGAAGATTCTGAAGAAAACATTGCTTTTGTCATAGATATCAGAGGAGGATCACAATTTGGCACACTGATCCCGGCATTATCAGAACTTGAAGATAATGGATTCTCATATAAGATACTATTTTTAAAAGCCAGTCTGGATGTGTTGGTCACAAGATATAAAGAAAACAGAAGGATACATCCTCTTGCTGAACAAGGTGATCTTATCAACGGGATAGAAAAAGAAAAATCGATACTCAGCTCAGTAAAAGAAATAGCTGATGTGATCATTGATACTTCAAACATCACAGTAAATGAATTAAAGGAAAAACTGGAAAAGTATTTCAGTAAGGAAAAGAAACTTTCGAAGTTTATAATCAATATCACATCATTTGGTTTTAAACATGGGATACCACAAGATTCTGATCTTGTTTTTGATGTCAGGTTCATTAGGAATCCTTTCTATATCGATAAGCTGAAAAATTTATCTGGACTTGATAAAGATGTTGAAGAATATGTTTTGGAGAATAGGATCACTGAGAAATTTATATCAAAAACGCTTGATCTACTATATTTTTTGATCCCCAAATATATCGATGAAGGGAAAAAACAATTATTGATAAGTATAGGATGTACAGGTGGAAGGCATAGAAGTGTTGCGATATCCGCAAAGATCGCAAAAGAACTTCAATCAAAAAAGTATAATATTTTCGTTGATCACAGAGATGTCAATAAAAACAATAAAGGGCAGACATGAAATTTTTTACAACAGACTATAAAAACTATGAATCAGCCATAGGAAAAGAATGGCTCCTTACAAACGGACTAGGTGGTTATGCTTCATCTACTTTGATAGGTGCTAATACTAGAAGATATCATTCCCTGCTTACGATCTCAAATAATCCTCCTGTAGACAGGACAGTTATAGTATCAAAAGTTGATGATATAGTAGTATTTAAGGATATGGAGATGTCACTTGCTTCACAAAGAACAAATGGCCACATCACATATGGTTTTTGCCATTTACAAAGCATTGACATTGGTGATGAGATCACATATTCATTTTTAGTAAGGCAGGCTATTATCAAAAAAAAGATAGAACTTGTGAAAGAACAGGATTGGATCAGAATAACATACTCTATCATAAATCCAGGTGAGCCATTTAAGCTAAAGATCATCCCGTTATTAAATGCAAGATATTTTCACTATATCAGCAATAAAGAAAACCTGGCTGCAAAAAATATTAAGCTGAACGGATCAAAAATATCTTTGGATCTAAATGAGATCAAAGATATATGCATTGAATTTGAAGGGTGTATGTTCGAAAGCTTGAATGATCCGTATTATTACTCAATGGAATATGATCATGAAAGAAAAAGAGGACTTGATCATATCGAAGATCATTATATCCCGGGTCTGATCATCAAAGAAATAAAAGAACAGACAAAAGAAGAATTTACTATCGATATATACGTTGGAGAAAAGTGTATCTATAATCAAAAAGAAGAAGTAAGAGAATATGCAACATACAAAGAAAGACTGATAAGGGCTTGTGAAGATTTTGTTGTTCATAGGAAATCAACTGACTCATATTCAATAATAGCTGGATATCCCTGGTTTAACGATTGGGGCAGAGACACAATGATATCTTTACCCGGTATCCTTCTTGAGACTGGCAGGTTTGATGCAGCTAAAGAAGTGCTTAGAACATTTGCCGGATATGAAAAAGAGGGTCTGATCCCCAATATGTTACCTGATGGTGAGGGAGAACCGTTGTATAATACTGTTGATGCATCGTTGTGGTTTGCTAATGCATCTTATGCGCTGTATAAGAAAACAGGAGATGATGAGTTTATCAAAAATGAAATGCTTCCGGTGCTGAAAAGTATAATCGTGAATTATAGAGCTGGAACAAAATATAATATAAAGATGGATATTGATGGACTGATATCAGCCGGAGATGAACATTTGCAGCTGACCTGGATGGATGCAAAGATAGGTGACTTTGTGGTAACACCTAGACATGGGAAAGCAGTTGAGATAAATGCATTGTGGTATAACGCACTGCGTATAATGTATGAACTGACACAAGACGTGACATATAGAAATCTTGCTGAAAAAGTATTTACTAGTTTTAATGAAAAATTTGTTGACTATGAAGAGAAGATGATCCTTGATGTCATAGATTCTGGTTTCGAAAAGAAAAGATCCCATGATTTAAGACCAAATGCAATATTTTCTATAAGCCTGCCATTTCCAGTTCTAGATAAAGGATTCTGGAAAGGTGTTTTTGATAGATTGTATACAGAACTCTATACACCATATGGCCTTCGTTCGTTAAGTTATTTAAATAAAGATTACAGGGGATATTATGGGGGAGATCAATTTGAAAGAGATACGGCGTATCATCAAGGAACAGTATGGGCATGGCTGATCGGACCGTTTATTGAATCATATTTAAAGATATATAAAGATAAAGAAGCTGCATATTTACTTATTGAACCTCTTTTGGATCAATTGGATAAAACGATGGTGAACAACATAGCTGAAATATTCGAGGGTTCGTTCCCGCACAGAGACAGGGGCGCACCAGCTCAAGCATGGTCAGTTGCTGAGCTGTTAAGAGCATTAAATTTGATTAGGGGATGATCCGATGTCGTATTCGCTGCTAGTGAAAGATGAAATAATCAAGACAAGTTATAAAGAAAGAGATGAGATCTTTGCAGAAATCACTGCGGTTTTTAGAAATTCAGGCAATTTTTCTATAATAGAAGGTAGTCTTGTATTTGAGGTTTCAACAGAAAATCCAGCGTTTGCCAGAAGGATCTTTAGTTTAACAAAATCATATTATAAAGTCAATTCTAATATAGTAATACTAAAAAGTGAAAGATTCAGACATCATAATATATATATAATACATATCGAAAATGAAGAAGTGTTAAGGGATATAACTGAGAACATGGAGATAGAATATGCAAATGGTAAACATTTCTATTTCAAACTACCAAATTTTATCGTGTCATCAGAAGAAACAAAAAAAGCTTATGTAAAAGGTGTTTTCCTAAGTGCAGGATCGATCAGCAATCCAGAAAAAACATATCATCTTGAAATGAAGACACGCAGTATATCGATCGCACAAGAAGTAACAAAGATACTTGAAGAATATGAATTGAAACCTAAAATATTAAAAAGAAATAAAAACCATATCGTTTATATCAAAGAAGGAGAAAACATAAAAGATTTTCTTGGTTTGGTGGGAGCGCATAATAAGTTGATGGATTTTGAGAACATCAGGATATTAAAGGAAATGAGAAATAATGTTAACAGGATCGTCAATTGTGAAACATCAAACATTGATAAGACGATAAACGCTGGTCTTAGACAAGTTAAGGATATCGAGTTGATCCAAAATACGATAGGATTAAAAAGTTTACCTGAGACCTTACATGAGATAGCAGTGCTGAGATTAGAAAATGAGAACCTATCATTACTGGAACTGAGTGATCTTACAACTGATAGAGTAGGGAAATCAGGTGTTAATCACCGGATGAAAAAGATATCTGTGATCGCTGAGCGGATAAGGGAACAAAGTCAATGAAAAAGGTAATGATAAAAAAAGTAGGATCATATGATGTTGAGAAAATAAAAGATGCGATCCTTGGATCTATGGAAGACTTAGGCGGTATTGATAGATTCATAAAAAAGGACATGTTGATAGCTCTAAAACCTAATCTTGTATTGAAGAGAAGTCCAGAACAGGCAGCGACGACGCATCCTTCGATCGTACAGGCAATAGGTGAGATAATCAAAGAACATGGAGCAAAAGCGATCTTGATCGAAAGTCCGGGAGGTCCATTCAGTAGATCAAGGATGAAAAACAATTATGATACGACCGGAATGACAGAAGCATGTGAGAAAGCAGGGATCGAACTTAACTATGATCTGGAAACGACCAGCATAAGGAATGATGATGCGTTATTTATGAAAAATGTTACTATCGTAAAAGCATTTGAAAAAGTAGATGCCATTATCAATCTTCCGAAACTAAAAACTCATGGGCAGATGGTCTATACAGGCGCAGTAAAAAATATGTTTGGTATCGTACCTGGTATAATCAAGGCTGAACATCATTTCAGAACGCCATCATATGATGATTTTGCAAATTCGATCATCGATATTTTTATTTCAAAAAAACCTGTTCTGAATATTTTAGATGCTATCGAAGCGATGGAAGGAAATGGCCCTACTGCTGGAGATGTAAAAAAATTAGATGCATTGATAATTTCAGAAGATGCTTTCTATCTTGATTATTTTGCTTGTGAGATCATTTGTCTTAGTCATGATGATGTACCCATCTTAAGACAAGCTGTTAAAAGGGGATATTTGTCCACTGATCTAGATGTCGAAGAAGCTGCATCGATAGAAGAATTTAAATGTCATAATTTTAAGATACCTTCAAGAGACAATCCAAAGGTAATTGATTTCTCAGATCACACTCCTTCTGGGAAATTTATCAAATTACTTAAACCAAAACCTGTTTTTGATCACAAAAAGTGTATTTTATGTGGAGAATGTGTAAGCAGCTGTCCATCAGAAGTGTTGAGTATAAAGAAAGAGAAGATACATATCGAACTGGATGATTGTATCAGATGCTATTGCTGTCAGGAATTATGTCCTGAACGTGCTGTGAAGATCAAAAGAGGGATCGTGATAGATAGTGTGCTGAAAATAGAAAAGATATTTAAAGGAGGAGCGAAGTAATGATCCATATCGTTCTTGTGGAACCACAGATCCCTCAAAATACCGGAAATATAGCCAGGACATGTGCTGCTATCGGTGCTGCTCTTCACCTTATAAAACCATTAGGTTTTTCATTAGACAGCAAGTATGTAAAAAGAGCAGGACTTGACTATTGGGATGATCTGCAATTATATATTCATGACGATATTGATGAGTTATTTGAAAAATATGATAAGGAGCAGTTTTTTTTCGCATCTACAAAGGCATTAAAAAACTATTCTGATATGGATTACCCGGATGAGTCATTCTTAGTCTTTGGTAAAGAGACAAAAGGATTAGATGAAGATATCTTGATCAATAATAAAGATAATTGCATAAGGATCCCGATGTTAGAAGGGATAAGATCTCTTAATCTGTCAAATTCTGCTGCGATCGTGGCATATGAAGTTTTAAGACAGAAAGGATTTCCTGGTTTTATCAAGGAAGGAAGGCTGACAAGATATGATTGGTAAATTAGGGATAATAGGACTAGGGAGACTTGGAACAAGTCTGTTAAGGGGTTTGTTAGATGAAGGTAGACAGATCGCAGTCTTTTCCAGAACATATAAAGATGAATATAGAGATTTTTGTTTTCAAGAAGATATGTCAAAAGTTGTTAAAGGATCAGAAACCATATTCATCTGTGTAAATGATGATTCGCTTGACATGGTTTCAAAAGAGATAATTGATAAAGGACTGGATCTGAACAACAAGATATTTATACATTTCAGCGGGATAAAACCAAGCTCTGTTTTTAGTGGATTAAAACAAAGGGGTGCTAAAATAGCTTCGCTCCATCCGATCCAGACATTTCCAACGACACGATCTCAAAAAGCATTTTATGATATTGATCTTGCACTTGAAGGAGATGACGTATTAGATCATATCATGAATATTTTTTCATGTTTCAGACCTAACATATTCAATATCGATGCTTCGCAAAAATCAAAGTATCATGCAGCAGCAGTTATCTCATGTAATCTGATGTGCATGCTTCTTGATATATCAGATAGGTTATTAAAAGATTGTGAGATCAAGAAAGGGATAAATGTTCACGAAAAACTGATCAGAGATAAAATCCTAATTATTTGTGGTAAAACAACAACAGAGAAGTTGTATTTTGATTCAATAAAATATGAAATCAGAAAAAACATAGGAACAGTTGATCTTTATATTTGAAAAGAAAATACCAAAAAAACAATCCACCACTGTATAATGAATTAAAAAAACACTGTGCAACTGCAATTTGCAATGCAAAGCGCTCTCATCAAGTTCATTTATCTAATGCTCGCTCACCAAGCCAGTCATGTTCTTGCACAACTATATATGAATTAATTGAAATACTGATTCAATGGATATAACAAAAAACTATATGTAATTTCGAGATAACAAATCCTTATATATTATTTTTCATGTTGATGCATCCATATTCTATGTACGGTTTTTTTGGTATAATAAAAGTCACAACGGGAGGATATATAATGGACAATTTTGTTGAACTTGCAGATAATAAAGTGATGATCTTGTATGCTCTTAATAAACTCGATAAAAGAGCTTCTGTCAATGTCGTAACTGATATCTTTTTAGGACTGAAACTGATGAACTATTTTAAAATACTGGAGAACCTTCACGATCTTGTTTCCAGAGGATATCTTCTTCAAAGATCATCAGATGAAAAAACGATATATAAGATAACTGAAAAGGGAAAGAAAACTCTTGAAAGTTTTGATTCAAGGATCCCAAAAGGAATTAAAAAAAGGATCAGCGAAAAAGCATCTCGATTATCAGAAGGATCTAAATATGAAAATTATGTGATCGCTGACTTCAGAGAAATAGATGTTGATGTGTATGAGATCGAATTAATGATAAAAGAAAGATCAGTTGACTTATTCAATCTGCGTCTGCTGGTTGGAAAAAAGGCTGAGGCTCTAAAGATATGTGAAGCATTCGAAAAAAATCATCAGGATTTCTATACATATGTAATAAAATATTTGTCAAAATAGATCAAGGCAGTTTGATCGTCTTTTTGTCTTCAGATTCTTTATACAACACTACTTTTCTGCCTATCACTGATACAACTTCC
>Ga0255376_1046_pt1 | contig 10979 bp, 4 predicted proteins | sample ANMaggSeSYBR01C3_FD_182095 | JGI IMG/M metagenome (GOLD analysis project Ga0255376, IMG submission 182095) | Sediment cell enrichment communities from methane seep in Santa Monica Basin, California, United Staets - ANME aggregate JGI... | ecosystem: Environmental > Aquatic > Marine > Cold seeps >...
ACCGAAACAGTATTGGATGAGCTGCAAAACCGGTCTGATATTCTTGTGATTGACAGAGATATTCAAAAAATAAGTTATGATATTTCCAGTTGTTGTCATCCTATTCCGGGTGACGAAATTGTTGGTTTTGTTGAGCCTGATGATGCAATAAAGATTCACCTAAAAAATTGCCCGGTTGCCATCAGTCAAATGTCGAAATACGGAAATAAAATTATTAAAACCAAATGGAACGACAAAGAATCAATTGGCTTTTTAACCGGTATTAACATAAGAGGAATTGATAAACAAGGATTTGCCCAGGAAATAATCAAAATCATTACTGAAACGCTCAACCTTAATATTAAATCTTTTCATCTTGAGGCTGAAGCAGGCATGATAGATGCTACAATTATGCTTTATGTTTACAGCACTACAAACCTGAGCAACCTGATAAGACATGTTAAAGAGTTGCCGGATGTTAAAAAAGTGGAACGGGTAAATATTTTTAAATAATTTGTTGCCGTTGTTGGTGTCCTTACCAGCAATTGAACAAAAGATATTTTTTAGACTTAATATATATTATTGAAATATGGAGCGACTATTTTTATTGGTGTTATTTTATTTTGTTTTGATATTTAGCTCTGCACAAATATCTAAACTTGATAGCCTAAAATTGGTTGTTAAAAATTCTGAAGGGCAGCGTAAAGTAAAGGAATTGAACAAGCTGTCAGGGAAATATGCCTTCAAAGATTTTGATTCTGCTTTATACTATATTGAAAAGGCCATTGAAATTGCCAAAACAAACCATTACGATTCGCTTTGCATTGAAGCCTATAATGTTAAAGGGATAATTTATGATATCCGGGAAATAACAGACTCTGCAGAGTATTATTTTCTCAAAACCTATAATCTTAGTATTGAAAAAAATGTCCCGACTTACGAAAGATTTTCCATAAATAATTTGGGAATGATGTACTGGAGGAGAGGAGATTTCAATAAAGCACTTGAATTTTTTTTTAAAGCATTAAGATTTGCCGAAGATTTGAATAAAATAAAATTTGAAACGGTAGCATTAAATAATATTGTTCTAATCTATCAGGAAATGAAGCAGTATAATAAAGCATTAGAATACCATAAAAAAACTTTAGCTATTCGAAAGGAGCTAAAAATGATAGATGATTTAACAAACTCATATAATAACATTGGGATTTGTTACAAAGAATTAAACCAGGTTGACTCATCAATATTGTATTACCATAAAGCCATCGAATTTGCAAAAAAAACTTCCAATGATGTAGAAGAATGCACTGCATTATCAAATCTTGGTAGTCTTTATCTGAAAAATAAAGATTATCATAAAGCTGAAACCTGTTTATTTAATTCCCTGCAAATTGAAGGAATTAATCCAAAATCTATTATGACAAATAATCTCAACTTATCGGGAGTCTATTATGGTTTGAAACAATATCACAAAGGAATTAAACACGGTTTGGTGGCAAAAAAATGGATTGAGGACAATGCAAATCTTGCTCTCGGTGCAGACGTATATAAATACCTGGCATTAAATTATGCTGCTATTGGGCAAAATAATCTTTCGTTTGATTATTTGTTACAATGGGAAACTTTAAAGGATTCTGTTTTTTCTGAATATAATGCGGATGCGATAAACAGGCTTGAAATCGCTTTCGAGACTGAGAAAAAGGAAAAAGCACTCCTGAAAGAACAAGCTGAAAACGAAAGATTACAAAAAGAAAAAGCTCTTACTGAAATACGCCTGTATAACAGAAATAAATGGATAATAGGAATAATCAGCACCAGCCTTATTTTAATCCTCTTCATTTTATTTATTTCGCAGCGAAACAAACGAAAAGCACAGGCTGAAAAAGATTCGGCAATAATTAAGGAAAGAGAAAAAGGTTTAAAAGCAGTGTTTAATGCACAGGAAGATGAAAGAAAAAGAATTGCAAAAGACCTGCACGATGGAATTGGCCAACAAATTAGCGCAATAAAAATGTTTTTTCAAAGCCTTACAAAAGGAATTGTTGAAACAAAGCCGGAACTAAAGGAAGATATTTCGAAGGTTGAAAAGATGATAACAGATACCGGCACAGACATCAGGAATATATCTCACCAAATGATGCCAAAGGCATTAACTGAAGTAGGCCTGACAGAGGCTCTGGAAGATTTGCTTGAAAATTGTTTTTTCAAAACAGACGTTATATATAATTTTGAACATTTTGGTTTTGAAAAACGCCTGCCCTCAAATGTTGAAATCGCTTTATACAGAATCGCACAGGAATTATTACAAAACATAATAAAACATTCAGGTGCAAAAAATGTAGATGTTCAACTTTCGAAAATGGAAAGATATTGTATTCTCATTGTTGAAGATGATGGAGAAGGTATTTCCGAAAGCGATTCATCTGATGGAATTGGAATGATGAATATAAACAACCGTTTGAGCACAATAAACGGCAATATGAATATGGACTCAGAAAAAGGAGAAGGAACCACCGCCACAATCAGGATTGCTTTGGTTTAGGTGAATCTTTCCGTAATTAATTTCCTAATGTACTAACATTGATAATTCCTTCAAAAACTCATGCAACCAGGCTTAACTTTCCTAACCTAATTAATTCATAAATTCGGGCTAAAGCCCTTTTTCTTAGTATTTATGAATTAATCAGACTAATAAATATTACTATATTTGAAGTTCCCTTTTGAACTTTGGACTTTGAGTTTTGGATTTTGCATTTTATTATCTGGGGTATTTACCCTATTTAAAATAAGTTTTTTACCTTATTGCACAGTATATTAAATCTATCTAATTTCACATTTTGAAATTTTATTATTATATTTATGAACCTCAAAAATAAAACAAGATGAAAAAACTAACAATTCAATTAGCAATTTTACTCTGTGCAACAACATTATTTGCTCAGTGGGTACCAGTTAACAACGGGTTACCAGATTATCCACCAACAACCTTAATCGCCTGGGTTGACACCGTGGTTGTCAGTACATATGGCGGCGGGATTTATCTAACTTATGATAACGGGGAAAACTGGAGTGAAATGCCAGGCACACTACCGAACCTGTTTGTGAATAGTATCCAATTTGGTGGTGGGCAATTTGACGCTATAGGTGTATCTACTGATGGAGGGCCATTTATTTGTGTAAATGGAGGCTACATAGATTGCAATGGCACCGGATTGACAAATAATAATACAAACTGGTGGAGTGGTTATGGTTATGGAGGTATAACTGGTGATGCCGTAGTTGGTACTAATGGTGATGGAATATTTGTAGCTGAATACACCTCTCCATTCATTTATGATTGGGCTCCGTCCAATCCGGGTTTAACCGGCAATGCTTTGGTTATTAATGATGGGCTTGTTGGGGCAGAAATTGCTGTTCTTGCAACAGATGGCGGAATATATAAAGCTGAAGGTAATGAAACAGAATGGACACCTTATAACAATGGACTTAGTGGCGATGCCCTTAAAGTTAATGATCTTGCATTCGGTTATTATATGATTTCTACTGATGGCGGACTATATTTTTCTTTTGACCTGAATGAAGATTGGGTGCCAGTTATTCCTGATGAGAAGTTTAATGTTTCATTTTATATGAATACTGATATTTCACCTACCGGTTTTATGGTTTATGCTTTTGGTGAAAACGGTTATTATTCTCAGAATTTTGAAACATGGACACAAATGGATTTTGGAGGCATGGAAGGAGAAGTAACTGCTGCCATGGCAGATTCGACAAACCTTTATATTGGTTTTACAATTGATGGTAAAGATGGAAAAGAAAGCGGTGGTATTTACAGGAAACCACTAGAGCAATTTATTACCGGAATAGAAAATCATTCAGCTACTATCAGTACAGTCCTGCATCAAAACTTTCCCAATCCATTCAAAGGGTCTACAAAAATTAGTTATTCCCTTTCAAATCCAGGTTTTGTTAGTTTAAAGGTTTACGATATTGTAGGAAAGGAAATCCAAACTTTGACCAACCAATTCCAAACTAATGGGACATACACGATTTCATTTGATGCAAGCCACCTTGATGAAGGGATATATTTCTATTCATTGCAAGTTGGAAACAAAACCATCGAAACTAAAAGAATGATCATGATCCGTTGAGCAATAATTTCAAGCAGGAATTCTTCTAAAGAAAAATCATGAATTTTCCGGGTTAAACGCATTATAGCATTGAGGAAAGTTCATTCTTTTCAAACGGAAATATTCAAACATTGAGTCCACTCCGAAAAGGCTTTTTTAGCCACAAAGCCTTTTCGGAGTGGACTCAACATTAATGAACCTTCTGTTATATCCTCATATAAAACCTAATCTTTGTCCTTATTTTGTCCACCCTGATTTTAATTGTCATTTTACAAATAGATTACTTTTGCCGAATTGAATTTGCGATAATCATCCAATTTATGAAAAAACTACAGCTTATCTTTTTATTTATTTATTTTGCTTTTTTCCATTCGTTGTCAGCTGATAATAATAAGCAAACAGACAGTTTGTTAAAAGTTACCGAAACAGCAAAAGATACTGCACTTGTAAATACTTTACTCCGAATTGTCTCAATATACAAATCTTCAAATGAAGATGCTGCAACATATTATTTAAACAAAGCTGAAAAAGAAGCGACCAAAATAAATTTCGATGAAGGATATTCCAATGCCCTTTTTATGCACGGGGATATTTTGTATTTCAACTATAACTATTCTGAAGCATTAGATTATTTTACCAGGTGCCTGGAGTTTTCTGAAAAAAGGAATAATAAACTTTTAAAAGCCAAATGTCTTGAACGATTAGCATCATTGCACCTTGCAACTGACGACCCTAATCTCGCTCTAAAGTTATATTATGAAAGTCTTGTGATTTTTGAAGAAATTAATGACAGGAAAGGTATTGCAAAAGTTTATAATATACTAGGTATTTATAAAGCTGACACCGAAGAATTTGACATGGCTGAAGTTTACCTGAACAAGTCTTTAAGAATACATCAGGAATTAAATGACAAGCATAACATAATTGAGAATAAGGTAAATTTGGGGTATTTATATGAACGAATAGGAAATATTGAAAAGGCTGAAAAAATTTACATACAATTAATACCGGAAATTAAGGAATCAGGTGATATGCATGCGTTATCTGTTATTTACTTTAACCTGGCATCCATATATCAAAAAAAAGAAGAAGCCACATCAGCACTGGACTTTCTGTACAAAGCAATCGGTATTTCAGAACAAACAGGAGACACAGCACTTTTGTCGAGTTTATACGGAAATACAGCTGAACTCTTGATAAAAACAGGCGATGTTAATTCTGCCAGGGTTTTATTAAATAAATCTGTCCTTTGTTCACGATCAATCGGAGATATGGAAACTGAAATTCAGGCCTTAAAGTTTGTTGCCTACATTGATTCGTTAGCCGGTGATTTTACTTCGGCGTTTTCAACATATAAACTTATATCTTCCTTAAAAGACACACTTAACAAACGAAAGTGTAAAAATTGTTTAAAAAAGGCAGAATTGCAATATGAGAACCAAAAATCCCAAAGCAAAATAGCATTGCAGGAAAAAATCATCCTTACGGATAAAAGGAATAAATTGCTTTTTATTATCCTGTTTATCATTTCGAGTGCTGCTTCATTATTGTTAATCTGGTTGTTTATTTTACAAAAGAAGTCGCTCGTGAAAAATAAGAAACTTCATGACCAACAAATAAGATTAAAGCAGTTAGAGCTTGAAAAGGTCCAAAATGAAGAAAAACTTCAAAAACTTGAAAAAGAAAAAATTGAAGACGAGTTAAGATTGAAAGAAAGAGAGCTTGTTAGCTCTGCATTATTGATTGATCAGAGAAATGAGGAGTTGAATTATGTAAGACAAAAAATCAAAGATTTAATCAATCAGGATTTTGTTAATATTTCTGAATTGAAAGAACTTGATAAAATAATCAAATTAAAACTCAAAGACTATGACAACTGGGATTTGTTTAACAAAGCTTTCAACAATGTGCATATAGATTTTTCCAAAAATCTTAAAGATAAACATCCGGATCTTACACGAACAGAACTGAAATACTGTGCTTACAACCGCATTCATTTGTCTTCATATCAAATATCTTCTCTCCTCAATGTTACTATCGAAGCTATCCGAAAAACAAGATACAGGTTGAGAAAAAAACTGAATTTAAAATCAACTGATTCCCTTGATGATTATATAATAAAATTCTAATTTTTCCACAAGGTGGACTTATGGTGGACAATTACATAATATGGGCACTTTGTCCATGTTTTGTCCATATAGAAATTCTAAAATCCTGATGTTTTACTATTATTTTTGCGTCAAACTATTATTATCAATCGTACCATTTCTTTTAAAGTTTATAGAAAGTTAAAAATTTATTAATAAAGAAACATTAAACAAATCAAAACATTTACAGATATGAAAAAAGCAATCAGAACATTTATCATGGCAGCATTAATTGCTGCACCTGTGTTTATCATGGCACAGAACCCTCCCCACCCAAATGGCGGCAGTGGCCCCGGAACCGGTAACACTCCCGTTGGAGGCGGAGCGCCTATTGACGGCGGATTAACTATTATGTTGCTCCTGGGGGCAGCGTACGGAAGTAAAAAAATATTCATGAAAAAGAATATTGACGATTAAAATTATTTTTATAAACCATAAATAAAATTATTATTATGAAAAATTTTCATTTACTTTTTAAAAACAAAAGGATTTCTGCTGTAATCATGGCACTAATCCTTTCGGTGTTTAGTTTAACTGTTCTGGCTGATGATTGTATTGAAACAGCATCTGCTTCAGGCCTCGATTCAGATCCTGTGTTTTTGGAAATAAACTCTTTTCCCTGCGTAGGCAGCGGAACAATCACAGCAATGACATTAGATGCCACAATTGGCCCGGATTGCCCATCATGGTATTCATACAACATTATTGTTAATGGTGCAGAAATTGCTACACAGCAATGCGATCAGGCCGGGTATGATTTAACTTCATATCTGCCTGTTACATCTGTAATTTTAGTATCGAATGATGAAGATGGTTTTAGTGATGATATCACATTATCATTGACTTTAAACATAACTTTTTCACAAAACTGTACCGAAACAAATTCAGCTACAGGTAATGATTCGGACCCGACAACGGTTACCATTAGCTCCTTCCCCTGTGCAGGCGGCGGTGCAATTACCGGGATGACATTAGATGGCACAATCGGTGCAAATTGTCCATCATGGTATTCATACGACATTATTGTAAATGGTGCAACAATTGCAACACAGCAATGCGATCAAACCGGATATGATTTAGCTGCATACCTGCCTGTTACATCCGTAAGTTTACAATCGAATGATGAAAATGCTACAAGTGATAATATTACCCTTGTTTTAACTTTACATATTGATTTTTATTCATCATCATGCCCCGACCCAACGACACAAACAGTAGCAAATATTACAACCGTTTCAGCTGATCTGGGCTGGACTGAAAGCGGAACAGCTACAACATGGGATATAGAATGGGGGCCTGCCGGATTTACACAAGGCAGCGGAACTATGATAACAGGTACTACTACTAACCCGCATTCATTAAGCGGTTTATCAGCAAATACCCCTTACGACTGGTACGTCCGTGCCGATTGTGGCGGTGGTTCTTACAGCAACTGGGTTGGGCCACATACGTTTACCACAACTTGTAATGCAATAACATCCTTCCCCTGGACTGAAGATTTTACGGGCACTCAAAATTGCTGGACCGTATTGGATGAAAATAATGATAGTTACCTATGGAACCTGGATTACACATTAGATTACAATAGCGCCCCTGAGGTTGCTATGATTTACACCGAGTTAAATTACGGAAATAATGATGATTTTATGATTACCCCTCAATTGACACTTCCTGTTAACCAACAACTAATTTTCTGGTACAAGATACATAGCACTTTTTTACCCAACGATTTTGAAGTGCTGCTTTCAACTACGGGCAATGCCGCGGCAGATTTTACAACTACCCTTGTTGCAAATGCCTCTTACGGCAATACCTCTTATCAGGAAATGATTGTTGATTTAAGTGCATATTCCGGAAATGTTTACATAGCCTGGCGTGTTGCACCGGGTGGATTAGACGGATGGAGATTGTATATTGATGATGTTACCGTTGAAGATGCCCCTGCCTGCCCCGACCCAACAGCACAAACAGAAACAACTATCACATCAACTTCTGCCGACTTAGGCTGGACAGAAAACGGAAGTGCAACCAACTGGGAAATTGAATGGGGCCTTACCGGATTTACACAAGGAAGCGGAACTATGGTAACGGCCAATACAAACCCGCATACTTTGGGCGGTTTATCTGTTGCTACAACTTACGACTGGTACCTACGTGCCGATTGTGCAGCAGGTGGCGGTACAGGGCAATCCAACTGGATTGGGCCGTGTACGTTTACTACTGCTTGTAACCCAAATACCACTTTCCCCTGGTTAGAAGACTTTGAAGGGGCATTTTTACCTGCCTGCTGGTCAAAAATTATAAATCAGGGCAATGATATAACACAAACTTCAGATCAAAACGCCACACCGGGAGGAACTTATTCAGCAATGTTTAGTTCATATTATGAATCCTCCGATTATAATCAGTATTTATTTACCGGGCCGCAAACTATTAACGCTAACTACACTCATCTTTCATTCTGGCACTTGAAATACAACACATCAGCAGAATTATTTCAATGGGGTGTTGCCACAACCACTAACCCCGGTGATTATAACTGGACAACAGTTACACTTTCAAGTACTGCCTGGCAGCAAACTACTGTTGACCTTACACCCTGGATAGGGCAAGATGTTTATATTGGTTTCCATTACTATGGAGAGTATTTGTATTTCGTATATCTGGATGATGTAAGTATTGATGCTCCACCTGCCTGCCCCGACCCTACGGAACAGACGGAAACAAATATCACATCCGTTTCTGCCGACCTCGGCTGGACAGAAAACGGGCCGGCTACAACATGGGATATATTGTGGGGACTTACCGGCTTTGACCCGGGCACCGGCGGAACAATGGTAAGTACTACTACCGATCCACATACATTAAGTGGTTTATCACCGGCTACAACCTACGACTGGTACGTTAGTTCCGACTGTGGCGGTGGCTCTTACAGCAACTGGGCCGGGCCGGGTGTATTTACCACAACTTGCAGCTCTACTGCATTACCCTATTTTGAAAACTTCGACGGGGTTACCGCTCCTGATTTTCCTCAATGTTTGATTATTGAAAATACAAACGGCGATGCATATACATGGGAAACAAATTCTACCTGTTTAAGTCCGCCCAATTCAGCATACATTCGCTATAACAGCTCCCTGAACATGGATGATTGGTTCTTTACCCGGGGATTGGATTTAACAGGTGGCGTTACTTATGAAGTAGGGTTTGCTTATGCTGCGGCTCACCCCGACTGGCCAGAAAACTTATCGGTTGATTGGGGAGATGGCGCCAGTTCAACTGCCATGTCAGGTTCTCCAATTTTTACCCATCTTGGAATTGATGGCGGTTGGTATGTTGGCAGTGCAACATTTACACCGGCCGTTACAGGCACATATTATGTTGGGTTCCATGGGCATAGCGATGCCAATAAATATAATTTATATGTTGATGATATTTCGGTTATCGGGGTTGTTGCTGCTACAAGCTGGACAGGGGCTACCGATAACGACTGGTACAAGACATCAAACTGGTCCGGTGGAATTCCCACATCAGGTACTGATGTTACTATTGCTGCAGGTGCAACTAACTATCCTACAGTGAACACACTTGCACAATGTGGAAGTATTCTAACTGAATCAGGTGCTTCCCTGTTAGACAACGGACTGCTTATTACTTCTTCTGCTACTGTTGAAAGGGCATATTCAGGAAATCAATGGCATTTGATTTCTTCACCTGTTACCGGGCCTGTATCCGGTATGTTTACCGGACTTTTTTTACAAACACATGACGAAGTTTCAAATACCTATTCAGACGTTGTTGCCCCGGATGTTCCTTTAACCCCGGGACAAGGTTTTGCCCTTTGGAACCAAAACGGAAATGCAACTGCCGGTTATACAGGTTCATTAACCTGGAGCGCTACAAGGGCGCTTACAAGAACCGCAGCAGGTGATACCAGAGGATGGAACCTTGTGGGTAACCCATATCCTTCATCAATTGACTGGGAAGCTACTTCGGGCTGGACAAAAACAAATGTTGCTGCGTCAACTTATCGTTTTGACGGGGGCGGTTCGGGAAACTGGGCTGTATGGAACGGAACAACAGGTATTAATGGGGCAACACAATACATTGCCTCCGGACAGGGTTTCTTTGTTTCTGTTAACGATGACGGAAGCACAACCGGAACATTAACATTTACTAATGATGTGAGGGTACATGATAACACTGCTTTCTTTAAAGAAGAACCTGCCGACATTGTAAAATTAAAAGTTTCAGGTAATAATTATTATGATGAAACTGCTGTTTACTTCAGGGAAGAAGCTACCGTAGGTTTCGATAACGAGATGGATGCCCGCAAACTACCGGGTTTTGAAGATTCGGCACCCAATATTTATTCAACAACAAACGAAGGGATGGCTATCAACGTTCTTCCTGAAGTTTCATCCGTGCCAATGAATGTAAATGTTGGGCTTCAAACAGGCACATACACCATAGAAACTGTTAGCAATGGAGAATTTAACAACCTGTATCTTGAAGACCTTTCCACCGGGGCAATTACTGACTTGAATACCAGTTCTTATACCTTCGGTTATATTCCTGGCATTGAAAGCCGGTTTGTACTTCATTTTAATACACTTGGAATTGAGCACAGTTCCGGTGAACTTTACAATATTTACTCTTTCAATAAAGCTGTTTATGTTGCTGTACCTATAAACACCAATGGTACTATTACCGTTTATGATAT
>Ga0255376_1047_pt1 | contig 10966 bp, 8 predicted proteins | sample ANMaggSeSYBR01C3_FD_182095 | JGI IMG/M metagenome (GOLD analysis project Ga0255376, IMG submission 182095) | Sediment cell enrichment communities from methane seep in Santa Monica Basin, California, United Staets - ANME aggregate JGI... | ecosystem: Environmental > Aquatic > Marine > Cold seeps >...
ATGCGCTTGTATATTGACGAAAATATTCTCTATATTCATTTCCTTCTTTTAAAATTTTATTCCAATCCTTATTATCTTTTTCTATCTTTTCATTAATTCGGGCCAGAGAGCCTACAACATCTTCGTTTGACTTTTCAAGATCTTCTGCCTTTTCAATCATTGCTTTTGCTTCATCTATAAACCCATAATGTAGATAATGGTTCGCCAAATTGGACATGGCTAATATATTTCCCAATTCGGCTGCTTTCTTATAGAATTCAATCCCTTTAGTGTTTATATAAAGGTCTGAGGCTAACGCACCTAAATTATTAACTGCGGACTTGTTTTCACTGTCGAGTGATATAAGAGTATCGTAATTGTTAGCAGCCAAATGAGTCAGTTCTGTTGAGGCTTGGAGATGAGCACTACTATAAAGTAACCCTTTATCATCAGGATTCATTTCAATTGTTTTTTCTAAAGCGAGTGCAGCCAATATTTTATTTCCTTTAGCTTTTTCAACTGCTGAAATACCTTTGTATAAAACCGTTTTCTCTTGGTTAGTAGATACAGTTTTTAACCGAGACTCTAATAACATAGCAGCTATATCTGACTGATTATTATTAATATATGCATTAGCAAGATTACAGATATAATGGGTTTTATTTGATTCCTCCATTGCTTCGTCAATGGATGTTTCCCAAAGATTGATAACTTTTAAATAATCTTTTGCCCTGGAATAGCAGATGGATAAATTTGTAAGTACAATTCTTTTTTGTTCCTCTGCTTCACTTTTTTTTACATGCTGCTCTAATTCAATGAGACCACTTTTTTCACCTGCTTCTGTGTATAATAATCTTAGATATGTTGCTTCGATATGGACTTTTTCGAGTTTGTCCGTCTCATCATTGTAATAATTTTCAAATATGTTTTTTGCTTTATCAGGCTGTTTATTTTTAAAAGCCTCCCAAATATTAAAAACATAACAGCTATTTAGATTTTCAATTTGTTTTGAATCTTCTGGGTCTGGTTTTGCCTCATCGATTATGTTTTTTTCTTGGATGATATGATCGCTAATTTCTTTAACCTGTTGAGTTGGTTCAACGGCTTTTATTTGAGCTTTTTGTCCCATTAGATCAAAGCTTAGGCTGACGAACCTTTGACAAAAATTGATTAAAGGTTTTCGAAAAATTAAAATAGAGATTATTGCAAAAAAGCACCATTGAATTTCAGTAAAGAATGAAAATATCCTATCCATTAAGGGCATCAAATTTTCTACATTTATATCCATGATTAATTTGACCTTATCAAAAAATGTTCTGTTCACATCATAATTTACAGTTGTGTCATATCATCGTTTACACATTATTTCTTTTTAAACGACCAATTTCATCCATAATCCTTAACTTGTTTTCATCAAAATACCCTAACATTTTTTGTCTGAAATATATACGCCAGATTCCATTCCCCAATTCTTCTAAACCTACATACTTATCAAAAAGAGTAGTAGAGACCATAACCCATTTGGTAGAACGCCATCTGAGAGCACCATTTTTACAAACTCTTCTTACTTCACAATAGCTCGGGTATACCCAATCTTTTATCTTTTCCTTGTATGACTTATGGGAATAAACATGTATTGAGCCAGGGGTCTCAAGTTCAAGAGACTTGTGTGGTCTTATATAGTTGTATTCGTTCATAAAATTATTGAGTTTCCTTTGCTGTGTACGCAGATTATACCCTGGAGGCCGTGTTGCTTCTCCTTTTAAATCCCGGTGCATTCTCTCGTGTCTTCCATTTTGCTGAGGGCTTGCCGGATCTGAATAAACAGGCTCTATTCCTAACTCCATAAACCAGACAGATAGCCGAGTTAACCTTTTTATTGCCTGGACAGCGCCAAATGGTGTGCCGTTATCAGTGTGAATTTGATTCGGCATTCCAAACTCTCTGAAAACACGACGAAACTCAAGTTTAGTTGGCTTGAACTTCTCTCCATACATCCCTTTGGCTGCAAATACAAAACGGCTGTATGAATCTGCAATAGTTAACGGGTGGCAATACTTTTTATTACCCATCCTGAATTTACCCTTAAAGTCTGCACTCCAAACTTCATTACAAGATTGTGGATCAAAGATAGGATAGACAGGCTTTACTCTTCGCCTTCTTTTCTTTACTACTATTAGACCATTACGCTTTAGTACACGATTGACTGTGGATATCGAAGGAATTCTTTTTTTATTAAATTCTTTATGCAGGAGTTTCCATATTTTCTCACCACCCCATCTTGGGTGCTTTTTCCGATGTTTAATGATTTTGTCTTCAATTTCTTTTGCAATTTTATGCGGATGATCTTTATGAATTCTGGATTTTTCTTTTAGTCCACCAAGCCCTTCTTTTTCAAACCGCTTAATGTATTTATAGGCTGTTGGTCTTGAAATCTCAAACTGTTTACATAGCTCTGTGATTGAATAATTGCCTGACTTGTACTCATTTATAAACTCTATTTTCTGCTCCATCTGTGTTGTCTCCTTCCAAGTCATAATCCCCTCCCTTTTTTTGGAGAATATTATAACTCAAAAGTGTAAACGATGATGTGAGATAAGTGTAAACGATGATGTGAGATTGTACCAAAATAGTAATTAACAAGTAGTTCACGGCGGCTGCGCCGCCGTGAATCGCGGTGCTGACTACGTCAGTTCCTTATTCCGGCGCCTTGCGCCAGAACAAGGAACTGGACCGATCACCTTGAACCGTACAATCAAACTGCGTTTGCTTGCACGCTCCCCGGAGCCGGTCAGCACCGCGATTGTATGGTTCTGCATATCATATAATTTTTCAGGATATGCAATTCTAAAAATATATTTATCACCAAAGAATTACCAAAATTAAAAAAGCCTGTAAAGGCAATTTGAAAATCCAACTAAATTTTGTACCTGTAAATTCAAAGAAGGATAACTTTCGGATATTTTTTTTATATGATAATATTTCCTATGCAGTTTTTTTCAAAATATTTAATCATAGTTTTAATATTTTATTTATTTTGTCCTGTTTCTTTGTTTGGGTTTGAACGATATAATAGAGTTACCAAATATGATTCGTATTTTAAAAAATATTCTAAGCATTATTTTGGCCCGGGTTTTGACTGGAGATATTTTAAATCCCAGGCTATTGCAGAGTCCAACCTGGATTCTGATGCAAAATCCCATGTAGGTGCAAAAGGTATTATGCAGATAATGCCAAAAACATTTGAAGAGATTAAGTATAAACACTCTTCAATAAAAGGTAGTGCGCAACAACCAAAATGGAATATTGCAGCAGGTATTTATTATGATCGGACTATCTGGAAATTGTGGAAGGCAAAAAGACCTTTTATTGACAGGCTTGCATTTATGTTTGGTTCATATAATGCAGGGAAAGGCAATATTCTGAAAGCCCAGAAAATTGCAAAAAGTAATGGTATGGATCCAAACAGATGGCCATCTATTGAAAAAAATCTCAGTAAGGTAACAGGCAAGCATAGCAAAGAAACTATTGGATATGTAAATAAAATAAATAAGGTAAAAGGAGTGCTTAGATAATGGAAACAGGAATAATAGTAGCAAATTTTTTATATGCAATTTTTGGTGTGATTCTTACACTTGCATTTATGATTTTAGGGTTTAAACTCTTTGATAAAATGACACCTTTTGACACTTCAAAACAATTGTCAGACAACAATATAGCAGTTGGAATAGTTGTAGGCTCCATCTTTATCGGGCTTGGCATTGCAGTTGGTCTTGTTATTGGTATGGGACTGAATTAATCAAATTAAGCGATTGTCGGGATAACAAACAGTTTGCTGTAAGCCATTGTCATTAGAAAAAGATTTTTCAGTACATTTTTGGAATCAGTTCATGAGTGTTAAACGACTCTATACCCTGCCATGGATTTTCTTCAAAATATCCAGGATTTGCATGCATCATGTGAAGGATTTTGTCAATCATTTGGATTTTGTGATTAATAATAAAATCTTTATCTGCATTTTCTCCAGACAACTTTTTTTTATCATTTTCTGTTAATGTAGGTAGATCATTGAGTTTTCGATTGGAATCTTCAAGCTTGAAGTAGTGCTGTTGAAAATATTTTTGAAGATCCATAAAATTATGTTGAGCTTCAGTTAATGATTGCAGTTGTTCTTTGATTGATTTTGCACCAGGGCAATTAAATTTGTTATGAAGTATATTTTTATATTGTTTCAATAAAATTGATTTTAAGGCAATTATAGGATTACTATAGGAGTTCATAATTTCATATATTTTTATCTTTTTTTGTAAACCCTTTGGTACTACAGTACCAACCTCCCTCGAAAAAATATTTTTCTTTGTTGTGTTCTCTTTAATAATTGAAAAAATATCAACAATATTGTCAAGTGAATAATCATTCAGTTTATTTACAAACAGATTTTTCTCAGGTATCCCTTTGAGTGTATTTTCACCAATCAGGATTGGGACATTATAGGCTTTAGTGAGTTTTTCGAGCCTGCTTGCCAAATTAACATATCTGCCAATAACAGTATCGCTCATTTTTTTTTCATAACCAATATTCCCAATATAACTCTCTCCTGTGGCGATGCCTATTCCATTTGAGACAAGGTCAATCTTCTCTTTACCTGAATATTTATAACCTGCTCTTTTTCTATTAAAAGAGTTTAATTTATATCTGCTGTCAATGGCAGCAAGAACAGCAGAATAACAATCATCAAACGTGGCAAATATAGCATCTCCAATATAAGAGTGGATTTCTCCGTTTTCATTGATAATAGGCGCTGCAATTTTTTTATAGTATGATGCCAGGAATGGTCCTAAATCATCTCCAAGTAATTCACTAATGTGTGTAAAATTTCGAATATCAGAGAAATAAAGAGTTTTGACTTCTTTTTTTGTTTTAATCTCAGGGTCTTGATCATTAATCATGATCAACTCAGCATTTTTTTTAGAAACAAATTTTAACAGACGTTTATTAATCCTGGCTTCTTTTTCTTTTTGTACCTGTAATTCAAAAAGTCTTTTGTTTGAAATGTTTAAAAGTTTTTCAAAAGATTTTGATATGTCTAATAGGCTTTCGTAAGACTCATCACCTTTCAGGAAGAGTTTGAAACGAAGAATTATTTTTGCAAACAGTGATTTTCTATTATTAGCCATATATTATCAATACTTTTAAATTTTTATCTTTATTAATTTAACTATTGAATATATCTTATAAAGTCAAGATTAATCAGATATCAGGTCTTTAAATAAACAATTGATTGTTATAGTATATTAAAATTTGATAAATTAGAAAAGGTAAAATTTTAGAGATGATTATTCCAGTAGTTCTTGCAGGTGGTTCCGGTACACGATTGTGGCCGTTATCAAGAAAACATTACCCAAAACAACTTATCGAGCTTGTAAATCAATATAGTATGATCCAGGATACTGTTTTAAGGCTTAGTGGCTGTGATGATATGGAACAACCTGTTATCATTTGCAATGACGAGTACAGATTTATGATCGCAGAACAGATGAGAAAGATTAATATTGACCCGGGTCTTATTATTCTTGAACCTGTTGGCAGAAATACTGCCTCAGCAATAACTATTTCTTCACTTATGATTCATGCAAAATATGATGACCCGGTTTTGCTTGTTTTGCCTGCTGATCATATTATTGAAAACGTTACAAATTTTCATGAGATGATCGATTTGGGAAGTAATGCTGCAAAAAAAGGGAATCTTGTAACCTTTGGAATTATTCCTCAAGGGCCTGAAACTGGTTATGGCTATATTAAACAAGCAGATTCTGTTCCTGATTTCACCAATGTTTTTAAAATTGACAAGTTTGTTGAAAAGCCAGTTTTAAAAGATGCAAAAAAATATGTTGAGTCAGGTAAGTATTGTTGGAATAGCGGTATGTTTATGTTTAAGGCTTCAACAATATTGGAAGAACTTAAAAAATATGCACCGGATATTGTTAAAATTTGCAAAAAAGCTGTTGAGAAAGGGCAGGAAGATCTTGATTTTTTCAGACTTGATAAAGAGAGCTTTGAAAAAGTCCCATCTGATTCCATAGATTATAAAGTAATGGAAAAGACCTCAAAGGGAGTTATGATACCATGTGATATCGGGTGGAGTGATATCGGCTCATTTAATGCCCTTTACAGGGCACAGCAACAGCAGAGCGATGAGAATCAAAATGTATTAAATGGTGATATTTTATTAAATAATGTGAAAAATTGTTATATTAATGCAAAAGATAAACTTGTTGCTGTGGTAGGAGTTCAAGACCTGGTTATTGTTGAAACAAAAGATGCTGTGTTGGTTGCCCATCAGGATAAAACACAGGATGTGAAAAAAATAGTAGAAAAACTAAAGAAAAATCAGAGACAGGAGGTCATTGTGCACTCAAAGGTTTACAGGCCTTGGGGGCATTATGAAACCATGGATATATCTGAGAGATTTCAGGTAAAAAGACTTACAGTTAAGCCTGGAGCCAGGCTTTCTTTGCAAAAACATTATCACAGAGCAGAACATTGGACTGTTGTTGCAGGATCAGCCGTTATTACAAATGGTGATAAAGAGATGCTTTTAAATGAAGATCAGTCTACTTATATACCCATAGGTGTAGTCCATAGAATAAAAAACCCGGGAAAGATTCCTCTTGAGATTATCGAAGTGCAGTCAGGAAGCTATCTTGGAGAAGATGATATTGTAAGATATGATGACGTATATGGGCGGGGAGAACCTGATGTCTGATAGTATAATCCAGAGTGTAAAAGGTAAATTTATCCTGGCAGTCCCGGGATTGCCAGATCCTAATTTTGCTGAAACTGTTACTTGTATATGTGAACATAATGAAACCGGTGCTCTTGGCATAATAATAAATAAGTTGCATCCTCTTCTCACAGGCAGAGAGCTTTTTGAGGATATTGGTATTCCCCATAACGATAGTGTGGATAAAATAAAAGTCCACTTAGGCGGTCCTGTGCAACCAAATGGAATATTTGTTTTGCATGGCCCTCCCTTTGAATGGCGGGATTGTCTTAAAATCACACCTGACCTTGGTTTGAGTAACTCTAGAGATATATTACAAGCCGTTGCAACACAGAAAGGTCCTGAGTTATTTATTGTTCTTTTAGGTTGTGCAGGATGGGGCCCTTTTCAGCTTGATAATGAACTTCATGAAAACGCGTGGTTGAGTTGTGATATTTCTGAGAAAATTGTTTTTGCAAATGACTCTGGTGTTAAGTGGGAAGAAGCAATGATGTTAATCGGAGATAGTTAAAAACAAATTTCATGGAACAGGAAAGTAAGTTATCAAAAGATATTTCTAAAATATCTTCCAGCCTTTTTCAAATCATTCAGAAAATAAAAAAAAATACTGAATTTTATGATGATACTTGTAGAAAGTGGGGAAAAACATGCAGTGAGATTCCTTCTCAAGTAAATGATGATTTGATAAAAGTTGCGGTCACAGGAGCAGTAAAATCCGGGAAAAGTACATTTGTAAATTCAATTTTCAAGAGTGATTTTTTAAAAAGAGGGGCTGGTGTTGTAACCTCGGTTATTACAAAGATCAGAATAAAAGAGAGGCTGAAGGCAAAGCTTTTATTAAAATCATGGGATGAAATAAATTTAGAAATTGAAGAGGCTCTTTTATTTTTTGATGATCATTATCTAAGTAAACATACAAATTTTGATTTAAGGAGAAACAAAGACAGAGAGTGTTTGAAAACTATTTATGACAAGCTTTTAGATGAAACATCCTTTTTTGAAAATCAAATAAGACCTCAGGTGATTTTATTTAACAATGTCTTAAAGAATTATGAATTTTGTAAAAATTTTGTTAAATCTCAGGATACTTTGCTGGAATTGAAAAATGGAAGATTTGATGAGCATAAGGTTTTTACAGGTGATCCCTCTAAAGCTTTTTTTATTAAAGATGTTATTCTTGAGGTTAATTATGGAACTATTGATAAAAACCTTATTAATAACAATATAGAAATTGCAGATTGCCAGGGAATCGATTCAACAGATTCCACACAATTATCTAAAGTTCTACAATATCTTGAATCTTCCAATATGATAATCTATCTCATAAGCAGCAGAGTAGGCCTACGAGGGGCTGATATTAAATTTTTGTCCATTATAGATAGAATGGGCATAAGTGATAATGTGGCTTTTGTTGTTAATTGTGATTTAAGTGAGCATGAATCATTAAACGATTTGGTGAGTATTGGAGAAAAAATTGAACAGGAACTTCTTTCTTTTAATAATGGATTAAAATTTTATTATTTTTCATCGCTATATAACCTTTTTAATCAAATTAAACCAAACCTTATTACAAGAGATAAAAAACGAATTAAAGCATGGGAAAGTGATCAGGCAATTGTAAAATATTCCAATGGCAATACTCAAAGATTTTTTGCTGATTTTAAAAATCGAATTAACAAAGACAAGGTCAATCTTGTTTTTGCAAACCCGATGCAACGCCTACAAATTATTGCAAAAGGTTTACAAAAGAAGATTGAATTATTCACTGATCTTTTCTCTGATGATGACAATAATGCAGACAATGCATTAAAAGAGTTAAAAGAGACTCAATCACTTGCTTTGCGGTTTCAAAAACTTATTGAAAATTCCATACAGGGGCTTTCTCAAGATCTTAAAAAAGAAGTTGATTCACAGATCGATAATTATTTTATTCATGAAAAAAATTCAATAATCGATAATCTAATCTCTTTTATTAATAATTATAGTGTTGGGATCAAAAGATTTGAAGAGCAAGGTTTAATATCAGATTTCCCCAAAGCTTTATACTTCGTATTTCAGGATTTCAAAAAAGAGTTTGATTCTTTTCTTGTGGAAAAAGTCACCCCAGAGCTTGTAAGATTTGTTAAAGACCAGGAAAAAAATTTGGAGAACCATGCTAATTCTTTATATTGTTCATATAAAACCGATTTGTTCAACCTGTATAGTCAATTCGGGAAGAGATCCATGGATCTCTCGATTGGCTTGCAGGCTATAAAAAAAAGGCTTAAGATCAAGCCTCCTTCTGCTAATTTCAAAACCAGGTACAGTGCAAGAATTAAGGTGAGCTCTTTTGCAGGATTTGGTATTCATTCTTTACTGTTATGTATAATAAAAGCATTGAAAAAAGAACCAAAATTTATCATGATACCATTATCAACATTAGTGTTAAAAAAAGTATCTTCGCAGTTTAAAAAAGAAGTCTTAAAATCCATAAAATTACAAATCAATGTGTATAGTAAGAAAATTAGGGAAGAATATTTTTATCTTCTTATTCGAGCTCTATCACAGATAGTGAATGAAAAAATTATTGAGCAATTTCAAATTTATTCTGTTGAAATTGATAAAATAGAATCCATAATTAAAAAAGAGCAGTCTGAAAAAAGTGAACAAAAAGCATTTTTAGGGTTGGTATATGAAGAGATAGAAGGAGTCTTACAAAGGATTAATCAAAGTAACTGTCACTTGAAAGAATCATTTTTTGAAGATCATCAGGTTCGAAATCAAGATATGTAAATATTTTTTTTTCCAGCATACCAGTATTTTTTTTCATAAAATCAAACCGTTTAATAAATTCTTTGTTTGTAACATATTTTTTGTATATATAATCGAGCCGTTCATCAAGAGAGGCAACTTTATCATGGAGAACTCTTTTATCAGAATAGTTAATTATTTCAGCCTCAGTCACAGGAGGAGTATCATTATAGTCATCTAAAAAGACATGTTGCCTTATAATATCACCTGTTTCAGGGAACCCAAGCTCATCTATGAGCTTGCCACCGGTCTCAGAGTGTTTCTCTCCTGTTTTAAAACTTTGGGTTTTTGTAATGTCATGCAATAACGCAGCAGACTTTGCAAGTTCAAGGTTTAGTCCAGGAAATGTTTTGATAAGATTTGAGCATAAGAGGCCTGCCACATTGCGTACCATCATTGAATGCCTTATGATATGCTCCATCATATTATTATTGTTTATAATATTTAAACATTCTTTTTTATCAGGTATTTGCATTTATTCCTCATAAAAAGTCAATTACTGATAATAAATACTATTGAAGTTATAACCTGTACTGATATTATAGAAAAGTTATTTTTTATTTAAATTAAAGGTATAAATTTTTATGTTGCAAAAAATTATTTCCGGAGGACAAACAGGTGCTGATCAGGCAGCCCTTGATTCAGCAATAAAATTTAATATTGAACATGGCGGGTGGGTTCCAAAAGGTAGAAAGACCGAAAATGGCATTCTTTCCGGAAAATATAAAATGGATGAAATGAAAACAGGAGACTATCCTGCCCGCACCCGGCAAAATATTATCGATTCTGATGCAACTTTGATTATTGCTGGTGGAGTTCTTACCGGCGGCTCTCTTTTAACAAAAAATCTTGCCCGGGAAATGGGAAAACCATATTGTCATATTGATTTTATCAGTATGGACGATTTTGAAGCTGCAATGGTCGTTCATTCTTTTATTATTGACAATAATGTTGAAATTTTAAATATTGCCGGTTCTAGAATAAGCAGTGATCCGGCAATATACGAAGGAACAAGAACCCTTGTTGAGGCCATGATCTATATGACAGAGCTTAGTTCAGATAAGGGTATTGAAAAAGTCGAATTGATTCCTTCTGATAAGGAAGAAATGGCTAAGACTATCAAAACCATAGATGATGTGGTTAGTTTGCTTGCCTCAAAGCTCACTCTTAAAAGCAAAACAAAAATAGCTGCTCTCAATAATTCTAAAATAGCATCTTTATATTTTGATTTATCTGATCATATAATGGATGAATATATATTCAAGCCTGGCAGTAAATTTCTATTTAAACAATATATAAAAGAGAAGGATAAGAAGCTTCAAAATGTGAGAGAGTTTGATGACTTCAAAAGTGTTATTCATGCAGGAGATTTTGCCATGGACATAGTTAAAGCACTTAAAAAATTCCTTGAAC
>Ga0255376_1023_pt2 | contig 10911 bp, 13 predicted proteins | sample ANMaggSeSYBR01C3_FD_182095 | JGI IMG/M metagenome (GOLD analysis project Ga0255376, IMG submission 182095) | Sediment cell enrichment communities from methane seep in Santa Monica Basin, California, United Staets - ANME aggregate JGI... | ecosystem: Environmental > Aquatic > Marine > Cold seeps >...
GTCATTTCTTACCCGGAGAATTATAGAATTTTCTTGACATTAGAGCAAATTTGTAATTATCTTCCTTTTTTTTGAACATATTTTTAACAGGGTAAGTTTTGCAGATCAACATCTCAAATATTCCGGAAGAGGGGTTGAACCTCCGGTTCTCTAAAAGCAAGGAATGGTTCCATCGATTCCTGCCGACAGGCGATAATTCTGGTTTTAGCGTGCAGGAAATTGAGGTGAGCTGTTTTGTGGAAAAGGTCTTGAAAAATGTGTCAATCAAGGGCGAAATCAAGGCCGGTATTGAACTTGAGTGTTGCAGATGTCTCGAGGAATTTAACTTTCCTGCAGACATTGAATTTAAATATGTTCTTTCACCCGCTGATGATCTAGAGGAAGACGAGCTGGAGCTGACAGATAAAGATCTGGAATGCAACTATTACGAGGGTGACGTAATAGATCTTGGTCAGATTGTAGTCGAACAGGTTGTACTCCGGGTTCCGGTTAAACCCCTTTGCAATGATTCCTGCAGAGGGCTTTGTCCCGTCTGCGGGGTAAATCTTAATATAGAAAAGTGTGATCATGAGACGCAGCAGATAAGCAGTACATTTGCTGCGTTAAAAAATTTTAAGGCGAATAAGGAAAGGTAGTTATATTATGGCAAATCCAACCAATAGACATTCAAAAACAAGAAGAAATAAGAGAAGGACTCACGACTCGCTTACGGCTGTTACCACTTCTATATGCCCGCAGTGCAGTGAGCCGAAACTGCCCCACCGTGCATGTCCTCATTGCGGTTCTTACAAAGGGCGTGAGGTTATTTCCGTTGAATAGTATCCACCAGAATTGACTGTTTTTTACAATTCCTGCGCCGGATTCGGATTCTAATCCTCAAAATACTTTAATGTGTTCCTATAGTCGCGTTTCTTATCTTCCTTGATCTTGCAAGAACTGTTTCATTTCTGGATCTGTATAATAAAAAGCACATTTGAAACTTTGTGGTTTGGTCATATGGAGAAGTCGAACGAAAAACCTTTAAATGGGAAAATAGCACTGGTGACGGGTAGTTCTAGGGGGATAGGACGGGCTACAGCGGTGGCGCTTGCCAGCGCGGGGGCTTTTACATTCATAAACTATGTACGCAATGAAGAGGCGGCCCGCGAGACGCTGGAGATTGTGGGGAATCATGGAGGCAGAGGAAGTCTTCTGAGTTTTGACGTGTCGGATTTTGATGCCGTTCAGGATGCCATAAAAGGTATAACGGAGGAAAGAGAAAGAATTGACATCCTGGTAAATAATGCCGGTATAACTTTAGATGGTATATTTGTAAGAACAAAGCCTGAAGAGTGGGACAGTCTCATAGATATAAACCTCAAAGGGGTTTTTAACTGTTGCCGAGTCGCAACCAGATACATGATGAAACAAAAATGGGGACGGATCGTCAATATGACATCGGTGGTGGCAATATCCGGAAACGCCGGGCAGGTGTGTTATTCCGCATCCAAAGCGGGAATTGTGGGGTTGACGAAGTCCCTGGCCAGGGAATTAGGGTCAAGGAATATATGTATCAATGCCGTCGCTCCTGGATTCATTGAAACCGATATGACCGTATCTGTCGGGGAGAAGAACAGGGAAAAGGTAATAGACCAGATACCGTTGGGGAGAACAGGAACGCCGGATGACGTCGCCGGTATTGTGGCTTTTCTGGCTTCAGGAAAGGCCGATTACATTACCGGGCAGGTGATACACGTCAATGGTGGCCTTTACATGTAATCCCGACTTGTCGGGACTGCTATAAGATGTAGTGATGTAGCATTATGATATGCAATTTGAAATACAATTAGGAGGAATTTAGATGGCTATTGATGTTAATAAGAAGGTAAAAGAGGTCATTATTGAACAGTTGAACATAACAGAGGAAGAATGTGTGCCTGATGCCGCGTTTATAGACGACCTGGGGGCTGACTCCCTTGACATAGTGGAACTGATTATGGCAATATTTCCAACGGTTCTGACGATACCTTAATCTGCATCTTTTCCCCAGAGTTTCGCATACATGGCATCAAGAATACCATTTATGAAAGAACCCGAATTATCCGAACCATAATTCTTTCCTATGTCAATCGCCTCATTCAGGGTCACCTTAGGGGGAATGTCATCGCAGTACAGGAATTCGCAGACTGCCATTCTGAGAATGTTTTTGTCCACTATTGACATTCGTTCCAGTGACCAGTGCTCGGAACAATTTGTTATAAGATCATCTATCTCTTTAATGTGGCTCAGGGTGTATCTTATCAACTGTTCGGAGAATTCACCCGCCTCCTGTGATATTCCAAAATTATCCCGGAAGAGCTCTATGGCTTCATTAACATCGACCTTTGAAGCATCAACCTGATAGAGAACCTGCAAGGCGATCTCTCTAGCCTTTCTTCTATGACCCATCAATTCCTCTGGTTAGGATAGTGATTACAATAACTTAAAGAGGTTAGCCATCTCTATGGCTGATATGGCAGCATCCCATCCCTTATTACCCGATTTTGTGCCGGCCCTCTCTATAGCCTGTTCTATAGTGTCGGAAGTAATAATACCGAAAGCAACCGGGATCTCTGTTTCCAATGTTACAAGCGCGATACCTTTGGATACCTCGGAACTTACATACTCAAAATGAGGCGTGGCACCTCTTATAACAGCTCCAAGGCATATAATCGCATCAACATTGCCGCTCTTTGCAATCTTTTTTGCCGCAAGCGGTATCTCAAATGCGCCGGGAACTCTCACAATACTGATATCTTCTTCGTCCGCGCCCGATCTCTTCAGGGCATCTATTGCCCCTTCTATGAGTCTCCCGCAGATGAAATCATTAAACCGGCTGGCTACTATAGCAAACCTGAGTCCTTTGGCAATTATTTTTCCCTCTACGATTTTCGGCATAACAGATTCTCCATTCATTTCTGACGGCTTCACAAAAAGCTGACTGATGATTTGGCCACAACAGATTCGACGTGTTATGGTTTCGGAAATGACCAGAAGCAGACTCTCACGAAGCTATCATTGTTATATCTCCAATAAATGCCCCATCTTATTTTTCTTTGTTTTCAGATAGCGAACATTGTTCTTATTCGGTTTGATCTCGATGGGAACCCTCTCTACGACTTTGACACCATACCCCTCAACCCCCACAATCTTTTTGGGATTGTTCGTCATCAAACGCATCTTTCTGACTCCCAGATCAACAAGTATCTGCGCCCCTATTCCGTAATCTCTGAGATCTTCTTTGAATCCCAATTCAATATTCGCCTCGACGGTATCCCGTCCATGATCCTGCAGGTGATAGGCTTTTATCTTGTTCGCAAGTCCGATGCCTCTACCCTCCTGATGCATATATACTATAACGCCCTTTCCTTCTTTGTCCACCATCTCCATAGCCTTGTGAAGCTGGTCACCGCAATCGCAACGCAGTGACCCGAAGAGATCTCCTGTTACGCATTCGGAATGCACCCTGACAAGCACTTCATCTTCGGACTGTATATCCCCCTTAACGAGGGCAATATGTTTCATTTCGTCCACATCATTTTCATAAACAATGATCCTGAATTCTCCCCCGTATCTGGTGGGGAGCGTGGCTTCGGCAACTCTTTTTATAAGGCGCTCATGCTGCATCCTGAAATCTATAAGATCGGCAACTGTGACAATTTTGATACCGTGCTTTTCAGCGAAGATTTCGAGATCAGGCATTCTCGCCATGGAACCATCTTCCTTCATAATCTCGCAGATAACACCCGCTGGTTTCAAGTACGCCAGTCTGGCCAGATCAACGGAGCCCTCGGTCTGTCCAGTCCGAACCAAAACGCCACCCTTCCTTGCCCGTATGGGGAAAACGTGTCCCGGACTTACCAGATCCTCAGCCTTTGCTTCATCGGCAACCGCTGCTGATATAGTCGTTGCCCTGTCTTTCGCGGAGATTCCGGTGGTTACTCCGCTTCTTGCCTCAATGGAGACTGTAAAGGCCGTACCGAACTGGGATCTGTTATTAGTAGTCATCAGTGGAAGGTTTAGCCTGTCTGCAAGCTCACCCGCCATGGAAAGGCATATCAAACCCCTGCCATGTTTTGCCATGAAGTTGATAGCCTTCGGCGTGACGTGCTGTGCGGCCATGCATAAATCCCCTTCATTCTCTCTGTCTTCATCGTCAACCAGGATAATCATCTTGCCGTTTTTCATGTCTTCAACAGCTTCATTTATTGTGCTAACCATTTCTATTCCTTTTATTCTTAATTATTTTTTTAGAGTTACTTCAAAAATCCATGTTCCGACAGAAACCCTGTATCAATGCCACTGTCGGGATGAATGAACTTCTCCACATATTTTCCCAGGATATCTGTTTCCACATTGACCTTGTCGCCTGCTTTCTTTAACCTGAGCGTTGTCTCCCGGACAGTATGAGGAATAATATTAACATAAAATCTGTTTTTTTCATATTTGTTAACCGTAAGGCTGATACCGTCCACAGTAACAGAGCCCTTCTGAACAATATACCTGCCCTGCGCTTCCCCTATTTCCACCCCCAATACGATAGAATTTGATCTCTCCCTTTTTTCGCGGATATCTCCGACACAATCGACATGCCCAAGCACAAAATGTCCGCCAAGGAAAGAATTCAGTTTAAGGGCCTTCTCCAGGTTGACACTGTCTCCGATCTTCAACGCCCGCAAGGTTGTTCTTGCCAGGGTTTCCGCTGAAACATCCGCGGAAAAACTGCCATCCGCGACTTCAACAACGGTGAGACAAGCGCCGCTCACCGCCACGCTGTCGCCTACTTTGACATCACCAAGCCCCATTGATGTGCTTATGCCAAGGAGGACATCCTCTCCCTTTCTGGTTGTCCTCTTTACAATGCCCACGCTCTCAACAATACCGGTAAACATTACCTGTCCTTTTTGAGAAATCCCTTCAGCTCATCTATAAATTCATTAACATCCCTGAATTCCCTGTACACAGACGCGAATCTTACATAGGCTACCCCATCCAGAGCATGAAGTTCCTCCATAATCTTTTCGCCTATAACGTGAGTGGGTATCTCCTTCAACATGGATTCCTGGCACGCCTGCTCAACCCTGTCAACTGCTTCTTCTATAACTTCCATACTGATCGGGCGTTTCTCACACGCCTTCTTTATCCCTGAAAAGATCTTACCTCTATCGAAAGTCTCTCTTCTGCCATCCTTCTTCACCACAACGGGAAGAACATCTTCAACATATTCGTAGGTGGTGAATCGTTTCTTGCATTTCAGGCATTCTCTCCGCCTTCGTATCGCGCTGCCGTCTCTGCTTACCCGCGAATCAATAACCTTGTTTTCTACGTTGGAGCAGAAAGGACAATTCATAATTTCCTCACCTTTATGCCGGCTTCTTTCAGCATTTCTTCGGCAAGATCGTCATTGTAGTCATCCTTATAGATGACAGAAGTTATTCCGGAATTTATAATCATCTTGGAGCATATTATGCACGGGTGGTTAGTACAGTAAATCGTCGCGTCTTTTGTGCTTACACCATGAAGAGCGGCCTGAATGATAGCGTTCTGCTCGGCGTGAAGGCCCCGGCACAGTTCATGACGCTCCCCTGACGGGATATTCATCTTATCTCTCAGGCAACCAACCTCTGAACAGTGCCTTATCCCGGTAGGCGGCCCGTTGTAGCCTGTTGCCAACACTCGCTTGTCTCTTACAAGAACGGCTCCAACCTTGCGCCTCAGGCATGTGGAACGTCTCGACACAAGCCCAACAATGTCCATAAAATATTGGTCCCAGGAAGGACGTCCGGTCTGTGTTTCAGGTTTCATACTCTGAGGTTCCTTATGCCGTTTCCTTCTCTTTGTAGCAGATGTTCACTGTAATATCAGACATATTCCTACATCCGATCCATATAGAGCGGAAATCCTTCACACAGGGAGCCGACTTCTTCTTTGACCTCCTTTATACGGTCTTCATTATCAACATCATCAATAATGTAGGTTATAAGGTGTGCTATTTTCCTCATTTCATCTTCTTTCATTCCCCTCGTCGTCAGGGCAGGTGTGCCAACCCTTATACCACTGGTGATCATGGGACCCTTTGTGTCAAATGGTATGCCATTTTTGTTTGTGGTTATGCCTGCCCTGTCAAGTGCAGCCTCAACGTCTTTTCCGGTAACCCCTTTGTCGGTAAGATCGATAAGTATAAGGTGATTATCGGTGCCTCCGGAGACAAGGCGGAGCCCTTCCTCTGTCATGGCCTCTGCCAGGGCTTTGGCGTTTTTCACAACCTGAAGCTGGTAATCTCTGAATGCCGGTTCAAGGGCCTCCTTAAATGCCACCGCCTTAGCCGCAATGACATGCATCAGAGGTCCACCCTGACTGCCCGGAAAAACGCGGTTGTTCAATATTTTGGCAAATTCCTCCCTGCACAGGATTAGCCCACCCCTCGGACCGCGCAGTGTTTTGTGGGTTGTCGATGTGACAAATTCACAAACCGGAACAGGCGATGGGTGCAAATCCGCCACGACAAGGCCAGCTATATGAGCAATATCCGCCATGATAACCGCTCCTGTTTTGTCTGCTATCTCTCTAAAGGCATTGAAATCAATGGTTCTTGGATAGGCGCTTGCGCCAACGACAATCATTTTGGGTTTATGTTTTTTAGCCTGATCTTCGACTTCGTTGAAATCTATGGTTTCCGTCTCTCTATCCACGCCATACGAAACAACGTTATAGAGCCTTCCTGAAAAGTTGGCGGGGCTTCCATGTGTCAAATGCCCTCCATGGGAAAGATTCATTCCCAGAACAGTGTCGCCGGGCTGGAGCGTGGCGAAATAGACCGCCATATTCGCCTGGCTTCCGGAGTGCGGCTGAACATTTACATGCTCGGCGCCAAAGAGTTCTTTTGCGCGCTCTATGGCAAGGTTCTCCGCAACATCGACAAATTCGCACCCACCGTAGTACCTCTTCCCAGGGTATCCCTCCGCATATTTGTTCGTCATAATGCAACCCTGGGCTTCAAGCACCGCCTCACTTACAAAATTCTCCGAGGCAATGAGTTCAAGCTTGCCGGACTGTCGTCTGGTTTCATCAAGTATAGCCAAGGCTATTTTCGGATCTCTATCCCGCAAAACGGACATTATTTCTCTTCCCCCTCAATATTTTTTATCTTGTCGAGCCGTTTTCTGTGGCGCCCACCCTCAAATTCAGTATTGGACCACACTCTGACAATGGCTGCTGCCTTTTCCGCGTCCGTGCGCCTTCCGGCAAGGACGAGTATATTAGCATCGTTATGCATCCTGCTCATACGGGCCGTATCAGTGTCCGTGCAGAGAGCAGCCCTTACACCTGGAAATTTGTTTGCGACTATTGACATGCCCACTCCGGAGCCGCAGATCAGAATCCCCCTCTTAAATTCCCCCGAAGAGATCGCACGGGCCACCTTGGCGGCAAAATCGGGATAATCTACAGAATCCTCATTGTAAGTACCAACATCAACCATCCCGTCGAAAGATTCTTTGAGTGCCTCCTTTAAATCAAACCCGGCATGATCAGAGCCTATAACAATTTTCAAGATGGATTCCCCTAACCTTCAAATTTTTTAAACACAAGAACCGAATTGACGCCGCCGAATCCGAAAGTATTCGACATAGCAGCCCTGATTTCCCTGTGTTGTGCTGTGTGTGGCACATAATCCAAGTCACACTTTGGATCAGGATTATCCAAATTTATCGTCGGAGGCACAATCCCCTCTTGTATAGCCTTGACCGAAAAGATGGCCTCAACACCACCTGCGGCGCCCAGCATATGACCAGTCATGGATTTTGTCGAGCTGACGGCAAGTTTTCCGCTGTACCCACCGAAAACTTCTTTTATTGCGTCCGTCTCATATATGTCATTAAGAGGTGTTGATGTCCCGTGTGCATTTATGTAATCGATATCTGTGGGTTCCATCCCGGCATCCTGCAGGGCAAGCCGCATGCACCTGACGGCTCCCGCATGCCCCGGGGGCGGCGCCGCCATGTGAAAGGCATCGCTGGTTGATCCTGCCCCGGCAATCTCGGCATATATCCGGGCACCCCTTTCAAGGGCATGAGACAACTCTTCCAGAATCACTATGCCACATCCCTCGCTTACGACAAAACCGTCCCTGTCCCTGTCGAATGGCCTGCTAGCTCTTTCCGGTTCCTCGTTTCTGGCCGATATAGCCCTCATGGCGTTGAATCCCGCTATTGTAAGAGGGGTGACGGCCGCCTCAGTACCACCCGTTATCATAGCATCGGCGTAACCACAGGCTATGGTTCTGAAAGCTTCACTAATGGCGCTGTTGCCCGCGGCGCATGCCGTTACGGTGCAACTTATGGGACCCTTGGCGCCAGACCGTATCGATACATGTCCGGGAGCAAGATTCGCCAATACCGCCGGAATCGCAAAAGGAGACATTTTTTTCGGTCCCAGGTTGAGTATGTTCTCTTTTTCCTTTTCCATGGTGGACAGGCCCCCTATTGCGGAACCTAATATAACACCCACCCGCTCTCCGTTTTTGTCATCTATCACCAGACCGGAATCGCTCAGCGCCATCTCTGAGGCCGCCAGGGCATATATTATAAAATCATCCAGTCTGCGGCGCTCCTTGAAATCTACAAAGGTCAGGGGATCAAAATCTTTTAATTCACCCGCTATCTTTGTCTTGAATCCGGTTGTGTCAAACCTGGTAATCTCCGTAATACCGGGCATCCCGGAGCATATCCCCTTCCAGGCATCTTCCAGACAATTACCCAGGGGGCTTACAATACCAAGCCCTGTTATCACAACCCTTCTTCTTGACATCATGTTTATAGTGTTCTCTCCTTTATATAATCAATAATATCCTGAACTGTGCGTATTTTCACCAGATCGTCATCCGATATATCAATGCCGAAATTATCCTCCATAGCCATAATCAGTTCCACTATGTCAAGGGAGTCAGCCCCCAGGTCGTCTATAAACGCGGCATCAGGCACACATTCTTCCTCTGTTATGTTCAACTGTTCAATAATGACCTCTTTTACCTTCTTATTAACATCAATAGCCATCTAAATTCCTCCTAATTGTATTTCAAATTGCATATCATAATGCTACATCACTACATCTTATAGCAGTCCCGACAAGTCGGGATTACATGTAAAGGCCACCATTGACGTGTATCACCTGCCCGGTAATGTAATCGGCCTTTCCTGAAGCCAGAAAAGCCACAATACCGGCGACGTCATCCGGCGTTCCTGTTCTCCCCAACGGTATCTGGTCTATTACCTTTTCCCTGTTCTTCTCCCCGACAGATACGGTCATATCGGTTTCAATGAATCCAGGAGCGACGGCATTGATACATATATTCCTTGACCCTAATTCCCTGGCCAGGGACTTCGTCAACCCCACAATTCCCGCTTTGGATGCGGAATAACACACCTGCCCGGCGTTTCCGGATATTGCCACCACCGATGTCATATTGACGATCCGTCCCCATTTTTGTTTCATCATGTATCTGGTTGCGACTCGGCAACAGTTAAAAACCCCTTTGAGGTTTATATCTATGAGACTGTCCCACTCTTCAGGCTTTGTTCTTACAAATATACCATCTAAAGTTATACCGGCATTATTTACCAGGATGTCAATTCTTTCTCTTTCCTCCGTTATACCTTTTATGGCATCCTGAACGGCATCAAAATCCGACACGTCAAAACTCAGAAGACTTCCTCTGCCTCCATGATTCCCCACAATCTCCAGCGTCTCGCGGGCCGCCTCTTCATTGCGTACATAGTTTATGAATGTAAAAGCCCCCGCGCTGGCAAGCGCCACCGCTGTAGCCCGTCCTATCCCCCTAGAACTACCCGTCACCAGTGCTATTTTCCCATTTAAAGGTTTTTCGTTCGACTTCTCCATATGACCAAACCACAAAGTTTCAAATGTGCTTTTTATTATACAGATCCAGAAATGAAACAGTTCTTGCAAGATCAAGGAAGATAAGAAACGCGACTATAGGAACACATTAAAGTATTTTGAGGATTAGAATCCGAATCCGGCGCAGGAATTGTAAAAAACAGTCAATTCTGGTGGATACTATTCAACGGAAATAACCTCACGCCCTTTGTAAGAACCGCAATGAGGACATGCACGGTGGGGCAGTTTCGGCTCACTGCACTGCGGGCATATAGAAGTGGTAACAGCCGTAAGCGAGTCGTGAGTCCTTCTCTTATTTCTTCTTGTTTTTGAATGTCTATTGGTTGGATTTGCCATAATATAACTACCTTTCCTTATTCGCCTTAAAATTTTTTAACGCAGCAAATGTACTGCTTATCTGCTGCGTCTCATGATCACACTTTTCTATATTAAGATTTACCCCGCAGACGGGACAAAGCCCTCTGCAGGAATCATTGCAAAGGGGTTTAACCGGAACCCGGAGTACAACCTGTTCGACTACAATCTGACCAAGATCTATTACGTCACCCTCGTAATAGTTGCATTCCAGATCTTTATCTGTCAGCTCCAGCTCGTCTTCCTCTAGATCATCAGCGGGTGAAAGAACATATTTAAATTCAATGTCTGCAGGAAAGTTAAATTCCTCGAGACATCTGCAACACTCAAGTTCAATACCGGCCTTGATTTCGCCCTTGATTGACACATTTTTCAAGACCTTTTCCACAAAACAGCTCACCTCAATTTCCTGCACGCTAAAACCAGAATTATCGCCTGTCGGCAGGAATCGATGGAACCATTCCTTGCTTTTAGAGAACCGGAGGTTCAACCCCTCTTCCGGAATATTTGAGATGTTGATCTGCAAAACTTACCCTGTTAAAAATATGTTCAAAAAAAAGGAAGATAATTACAAATTTGCTCTAATGTCAAGAAAATTCTATAATTCTCCGGGTAAGAAATGAC
>Ga0255376_1044_pt2 | contig 10842 bp, 7 predicted proteins | sample ANMaggSeSYBR01C3_FD_182095 | JGI IMG/M metagenome (GOLD analysis project Ga0255376, IMG submission 182095) | Sediment cell enrichment communities from methane seep in Santa Monica Basin, California, United Staets - ANME aggregate JGI... | ecosystem: Environmental > Aquatic > Marine > Cold seeps >...
GCAGCAGAACTTGTAGCCCAATCTCTACATATCACATGTGCTTGTTCCAACACAAGCTGTGTTGCCATCTTCTGCTTATCAGGCGGGTAACCAAATTTCTTCAATATTCTTTTTACTTTAACCCTCAACTTTGCCTGAACGCTCTCCCGTACGGTCCAATCTATTGTAACTGTTTTACGTATGGTTTCTGTTAGTTCTAATGCTATCATCCTCAACGTTTCATTACCTAGGATTTTAACTGCACTGTCATTCACCATGAGAGCATCATAGAATGCAATTTCATCATCATTAAGATTAAGTTCTTTCCCTCTTTTCTCTTCTTCTTTCATTTGTTTAGCAAGTCGAATTAACTCTTCAATTACCTGGGCTGCCTCGATGTTTCTATTGGTATATCTCATAACTGTTTTCTCAAGCATCTCTCTAAATGACCGAGCTTGAACAATGTTCTTATTCATCCTTATTCGTATCTGGGCGTTAAGAAGCTTCTTTAGTGTTTCAAAAGCAAGATTTTTGTGTGGTAGATTTCTCACCTCATCAATAAAATCTTCATAAAATATAGCTTGGCCCGTTTTTTTAAGCCCAGCTGCTTGAAATATGTCAACGACTCTATCTGACACAATAGCTTTGGATAGGATTTGTTTTATAGCTGTATCATAATCTTCCTCGTACTTTCCTTCTGTTGTGGTATTCTTTGTAATTGTTGATTTTATAGCTTGGAAAAAACCTACTTCTTCTTTTATTTCTATGGCTCTTTCGTGAGGGACAGCAAGAGCAAATGCCTTCAATAGCTCTGTTACGTGTTTTAAATATCTTTGTTTTCCATCTTTTTGTTGTAATATATGCTCCATTGCTTGCGGTATCATATGCAGTCTATCTTTTGGCTCTAGTGTAAAAAATTTCTTGTAGTTGAAACCATAGAATATTGCTTCAACAACTTCGTATTTTTCAAGCATAACAGCTACTGCTTCTGACTGGTCAAAAGTTGGTTTTCCTCTACCACCGCTTTCTGTGTAATCGATAAGTGCTTTCTTCAGTTCAGTTCCGATACCTAGATAATCAACAATCAATCCTCCTTCTTTATCCTTGAAAACACGGTTTACTCTTGCTATTGCTTGCATTAGTCCGTGTCCTTTCATTGGTTTATCTAGGTACATGGTGTGTAGATTTGGTGCATCAAAGCCTGTGAGCCACATATCCCTCACTATAACCATCTTAAGAGAGTCATCAGGGTCTTTCATTCGGTCTCCGATATCTTTTCGTCGTTTCTTGTTTCTAATGTGTTCCTGCCACTCTACAGGGTCACTTGCAGAACCAGTCATTATTACCTTAAGAAATCCTTTGTCATCGTCCTTGTTTTCCCATTGGGGTTTAATTTTAATAATCTCATTATAAACGTCAACACAGATTCTACGACTTGCACAGACAACCATGGCTTTTCCATCAATTACTTTGATACGTTGTTCAAAATGGTTTACAATATCACTTGCAATTCTTTTTATCCTCTTGGAACTACCGATTATTTTTTCCATTCTTGCCCATCGGGTTTTCAATTTTTCTTTGCTTTCTGATTCTTCGCCCTCTGTTATTTCCTCAAATTCCTCATCTATTCTCGGTCTTTCCTCTGGTTTCAGGTCAAGTTTTACCAGTCTGCTTTCATAATAAATCCTAACGGTGGCTCCATCTTCAACAGCTTTCTGAATATCATAGATGTCAACATATTTTCCAAATACTGCTGGTGTGCTCCTGTCATCCTTTTCAATAGGTGTTCCCGTAAATCCAATAAAAGATGCATTAGGGAGGGCATCCCTGATATATTTCGCATATCCATATGTAATTAGTGCTTTGTCTTCTTTCTTTAGAACTTTTGCCTTGAAACCATATTGACTCCTATGTGCTTCATCTGCGATAACAATTATGTTATCTCGCTCTGATAGCATAGGGTATTCTTCTCTATCTTCTTCAGGGAAGAATTTTTGTATTGTTGTAAAAACCACTCCACCAGATGATACCTGAAGAAGTTTTTTGAGTTCCTCTCTTGTTTCTGCCTGTACTGGTTTTTGTCTTATGTTTTCACGACATCTACTAAAAGTATCAAATAGCTGTCCATCCAAATCATTTCTATCATTTATCAGAACAATTGTTGGATTGTTCAATTCAAGTACAAGTTTCCCTGTATAGAATACCATTATGAGGCTTTTTCCTGAACCTTGGGTATGCCAGATGACACCTGCTTTTTTATCATCCTTTATTGCTCTCTTTGTTGATTCAACCGCTTTATTTACTGCACAGTATTGATGATATGCCGCAAGTTTTTTCTGCAGCTCTTTTTCTTTTTCAAAAACAATAAAGTGCCTTACAATGTCAAGTAATCTGCTTTTTTCAAACATCCCTTTTATAAGAACCTCCAGTTCCATCAGGTCTTTTGGAGGGTTTGAACTATCGATTGTTTTCCATTTCATAAATCTGGTTTTTCCAGATGTTATTGTGCCTACCATTGCTTGGAAACCATCACTGATGACAAGAAGTTCATTGTATTCAAAAAGAGATGTAATTTGTTTTTTATATGTCTGTAATTGTGTAAAAGCTTTATAGATTGTTGCTTCTTCATCAGCAGGGTTTTTCAGCTCTATTACTGCAAGGGGCAAACCATTGACAAATATTACAACATCTGGTCTTCTATTGATGTTGTTTTCAATAACTGTGAATTGATTTACTGCCAGGAATTCATTGTTATCTGTATTTTTAAAATCAAAAAGATATACCTTATCTCCAACTATTCTACCATCTTTTCTGAACTCTACGTCCACACCATCTACAAGCAGTATGTGGAGTTCGTGGTTGTTTACAATGAGCTTGGGGCTTTCAGTCCGTAGAACCTTTTTAATTGCTTCTTCTTTTGCTTCAGCAGGTATATCTGGATTTATCTGGTCAATAGCTCTTCTCAACCTTTCAACTAATACAACATCTGAATAATCGTTCCTTTCAGGAGATATGCCATCTGGAGAAATATCTGGTCCATGTACTATTTCATAGCCAAGAGCACGAAATGTATCAAGTGTTATGTTTTCAACGTCATCTTCTGATATGAATTTGTTCATGTTGAAGCCTCATTTTTAGAAATTTTAACTCTTATTTTACCTGACATTAATTTTGGGAGAAGAGCATTTTTAATAGATTGAAGATTTTCTGACATTCTATAATTCTCATGAACTTTCATATACATGCTGTTACAAATTTTTTCAAAAAAACGAAGGATGTCTTGTGGAGGTAGTATAGTTAATAATTTTTTAATGCTAGTTTGCGTAATCAAAGGTTGTGTTGAACCTATATTTAAGGCAGAATAATCAACATTTTTAAGATATTGATAAACATATTCATAGTAATCTGATGTAATCACAAGAGTATTATCAGATGGATATGTCGGTCTATCAAATCTCTGGATAACTCCATGAGTTCCAACACGTCCAATTATTATTGTTGGATTTTCATAGATGGATTCTCGAACGTAACCCATGATTTTGCTTGCACCAACTAAAGGTATATTAAAAGTTGAAGTCCTAATTTCTGATTTTTCATCAGGTCTTTTCCCGCTGGAAATATTAATTATTTCACCAAAATTAATTGTCTCCCATTTCTTTGGAATTTCCTTTTCTAATTCTTCAGAATAAACCAACTCCCCACCGCTTGATTTATATGGCTTGCCTTCTTCATTTGGAAACTCAAAATCAATAAACCAGTATTTGTATAATGTTTGACTAATAGTTTCGGCAATTTTATTTATAGTCGTATTAGTTTTTTTATTATTGTTTATGTTTAAGAATAGTTCTGCTATATACTTTTGTTCTTCAATTGGGGGAATTGGTATTATAAAATTTTCTATCATTTCTTTAGTTAATGCCTGTCTTGTTCCACCAGCATCATGACCGAGCATATATTGTTTGGTTCGTGGTAAACAAAGATATAAGTATAAGAAATAAGGAAGTAATGATTCTTTGGTTCTAATTATTGAGACGTGCTGGTTTACCCTTGCAGGTAATGTATCCTTTGGGGCAATATGGACACGACCCAAAGAAGCCCCAGTAATATTCAATAAAATATCATTTTCTTCTATTGTTACATTAGCAAGTTCATCAGCATGCTTTTTTTGAATGTATACTAAACCATCATAAACAAATTCATCATCAAATACATTTTGACTTCTAATTAAAGCGAATTCCCCATCATTTTTATATACTCTACTTCCTCCTCTCGGAGTTGCTCCACTTCCTATCTTTGTTGTATGTTCTTTTAATATACTTAAATTCCAATGTCTTGGGATTAAACCAATTTCAGTTTCTTTTATATCAGACTTATAATTCATAACCTAAATCACCAAATCTTACTTTGATTTCTTCTTCATACTCATTTGATTTTTTGAATTGTTCTGATAGCTCTGAAATAAGGTTTTTCATCTTTTCTTCAAATTCTTCTTCATCTTCCTCTACTTCTTTAAAACCAACGTATCTCCCAGGTGTTAGAATATATCCTTTTTTTATAATCTTATCTAATATGACTGATTTACAAAAACCAGGAATATCTGCATATTTTTCTCCAATGCCTCTCCAATTATGATATGTTTCAGAAATTTTTTTAATATCTTCTTCTGTTAACTCCCGATGTCTACGGTCAATCATTTCACCCATTTTTCTTGCATCAATAAAAAGGACTTCCCCGCTTCGGTCTCTAAGTCTACTATTTTTTTTATCACGAGCAATAAACCATAGACAAGCAGAAATCATAGTATTATAAAACAATTGAGAAGGTAATGCTACTATACAATCCACAAGGTCTGCTTCAACGATATTTTTCCTTATTTTACCTTCTCCACTTGTATTTGAACTCATTGAACCATTTGCTAGAACAAAACCAGCAATACCATTTGGAGCTAAATGATAGATAAAATGCTGCACCCAAGCGAAATTAGCATTCCCTGTAGGGGGAACACCATATTTCCAACGAATATCGTCACGAAGCAGTTGACCATTCCAATCACTATCATTAAATGGGGGATTAGCAAGTATAAAGTCTGCTCGTAAATCCCTATGTTGGTCTTTATGGAAACTATTTTCCCATTTAATACTTGAAGACTCTATTCCTCTGATTGCGAGATTCATCTTACATAAACGCCATGTTGTTGGATTTGATTCCTGGCCAAGAACATGGATATTATCAAGTCGTCCACCATGTGCCTTTATAAACTTCTCACTTTGGACGAACATTCCACCAGAGCCACAGCAGGGGTCAAACACTCTACCTTTGTAAGGCTCAATCATTTCAACTAGAAGTTTTACTATACATCGTGGAGTATAAAATTGACCACCTTTCTTACCTTCAGCGTCTGCAAATTCACCCAGAAAATATTCGTACACCCTGCCAAGTATGTCTTTACTTCTGCTCTCTTTGTCACCAAGTCCAATTGTTCCAATTAAATCTATCAATTCTCCCAGTCTTTGTTTATTTAAAGCAGGTCTAGCATAGTTTTTTGGCAGAACTCCTTTTAGTGAAGGGTTGTCTTTTTCTATAGCCTCCATCGCATCGTCAACAAGTTTTCCTATCTCGGGTTTTTTTGCATTATTCTGTAGGTACTCCCATCTCGCTTCCTGAGGCACCCAGAACACGTTCTCGGCTTTGTATTCGTCAGGTTCTTCTGGGTCTGCTAATCCTTCAGGGTCATTTTTCAACGTATCATAAAGCTCGATAAATGCATCAGAAATGTATTTCAGAAAAATCAAACCAAGAGCAACGTGTTTGTACTCGGCAGCATCCATGTTGTCTCTCATTTTATCTGCAGCTTGCCATAGTTTCTTCTCAAAACCAAGATTTGCACCATTTGATATATTATGAGCCATTTTAGCCTCCACTCCAAAAATTGGTAACATTTTTGTCATTAAAAGCATATCCTTTAAAATCATTAAAAACTTCTCTAAATAGTGTATGCACTAAAGTGTCTTATTTACGCTATATAGATATCGTAAACCAACATGGGAGAATGTAGAAAAAGCATCGGCTTACTAATCCTGTATCTACAATGAGATACTGTAATAAGCCATACAAAAATGTTGTAAAATGAGTTCAATCAGAGAAATATATAGAATATCCTCAAGAAGAATTTTAGAATTGGGGTAATGTTCCCAAAGCTTTTTATATAATCCTCAATCTATTATATAGAATCTCATATTAAATAAAAATATATATTCGATATTGGATTTGTGTTAATGGATGGTGAGATGTTGGGTAATTTAACTAATTATGATTTTTTCGGTGTTCTTTATCTTATAAATAAATCAAAATCTTATTTTTATGGTAGGACCCGACTGCAGAAAATGGTTATGTTGGGTAAACTTGAAAATCAATTTCCGTTTTCATTTGATTTTGTTAGGCATCATTACGGTCCTTTTTCGTTTGAGTTGTATAATTTAATTGAAAATCTTGTAAGGGGCGGATTACTTGAAGAATATAGTGTAATTGATGATAAAGGAAAAAATCACCGTTATAGACTTACAAAAAGTGGTTTACAATTTTTAAATCATCTTGATAAGGATATTAGGAAAAATGAAAAAGAAAAATTAGACCTCCTTTGGATTGATAACCGTTTTTTAAACACTAACAGACTTATTCAACATGCTAAAGAGATATATGGTTGGTAACAGTGATACCAAATGGTAAAAATTTGGCGAGAATCTGGTGGACCACATTTTATTGAAATGAAGGGAAGAAGTCAATCTCATTTTGATGATGATTGTTTTTTAAAATTATCAAACGGTCTAAACAAAGACATGATTTTACGTAATAATTTTTTAAAACCATACCATCAAACCTGTGCAGAATACGGTAGAGATATAAGGCCAAGTCTGCAATCGGTTTTAGGAAAAATAGCAAGTGTGAAATCAAAAATTGGTGACAATAGTATTTATCAATCAATATTAGATGGAATAAAGAATATTCCAAATGAAATCTTTAAAAATTTAAGCCCTATTTCATCAAAAATTTATATTAAAGGAGCTGATAAAGGCTTGCAATTGGAGGCAATGAAAATTGACCGAAATGATACATTGCCTATCAACAAATTTTTTTCTGAAGTAGTTTCAAATTCAGTCATGTTAAAGGATTTAATATCTTCATTGGATAAATATAAGATTATAAAACAAACAGATGAAAATTTTGTATTATGTAAAAAATGCAGTCGTGTGTCCTCTACCCCAAAAGAAGTTTGTTTAAAATGTGGGGCAAAAGGAAGCGTATATCCAATGCTCACTATTCCAAATAATATTCTTTCTTTGTGGGAAGATGGTGGAAACAAATTTTTAGAAGTTATGACGTATCATGTAATAAAAGAAAAAGTACCGAATAAAGTATATTCTAATTTAGATTTATCAAAAATTGGGAGAAAGGATGCTGTTACAGAACTTGATGTTTTTGTTTCTAAATCTACCAATTCTGGTTGTGTAATATTATCCACTGTTAGTCCTAAACAAGGTAGAGAAAAGAGGCAAGGGGCTATTATTTCAAGTTTAAGAGGTATGGAATATATTGTTGTCACTACTCAATCCAATATTGGGAAACTTGAAAATAATGCTTTGAATACATTTCCAAATGTTTTAAATGACTCTAACTTTCCAGATAATTTAATTGCTTTTTTGAAGAAAGATGGATGGATTTAAGAATTTGACTAACTATTGAGAAAAAATGAAGATTCTTTTATTCGACAGGTAAAATACTTGATTTTTTACCAGTAAAAACGCATTCAAATCTCGTCCCCCTACACTATTCTTTCCCACAACCTAGAATATCTTTTTTATTTTACAACTCTTAGTTACTCATGTAACCGCCATAAAACATATATGGACATGTCGCTATACCGATATTACACCAAACAATTAGTGTTCTCCCTTTTTATTGAGGCGAAAAAATGGAAAAAAATATGCCCGAAAGGGAAGATTTTGATGAAGTTGAAAGTAAAGAAATCGCAGTAGATTTTGAGGATGCCTTAGTCCAGCCAGTTGACGGTGTTATTGTCCAAGGCGATAATGAGGAGATAAAACTCCAGTTTTTCTATGTGAAGCCAGATTCAAACAACGATGAGGATGGTATTCCCCGGTGTAAATGTGTTGCGGAGTTCAGAGTGTCTCGCTCTAGGTTCATAGATATTGCAAGGGACATTAACATAAAGGTGGCGGATATTGAAAGAGAGAGGGAAAAAATATCGATGTTTTGTTAGAAATTCTCGGAGAACATGATTGGAAAAGATAGGCACTAAAAACACTTCAAAGAGCGCGTTTGGGGTAAAGACATGAGTTCGGGTAATTCTATACCCGTTGTGCCTTATTCTTTGCGCCTACGTGGAGATTACACACCCTCTTTGGTACCTATCGCAAAATAGACTAGATTGCACTTGAAGATTTGTAAATCAATAAAAATCCACTATGTAAACTATTAACACGCCTATGGGTTAAGTTTATATAGTAGTTTCTAAAAACGGGTTTTTCATAAATTTTTCAGGGAACGTGTAATATTACAACCCTTTATTATCTCGTTAACTATCACCAACGCCGCCGCCAACACCTACATAACCCTTCTTAAAAGGGGTACGTTTCCTTCTTGGATCCAACTCCCTACGAAGGACCTCAATAGCATTTATTTTTACAACTACATCTTCCCCAAATTCTCCATCAACTTGATATTTCTCAGATCGGCCATCACAATATACACAGTTATGCTGGCAACCCCTATACAGATTCATCCCATAACATGTCAAAAACCATGACTCAATTTTTTTATACTTACGAAGTATAGATTTCGCTTCAATTTCCCTGATATTCACTTCTTTTATGTATTCTTTTTTTGTATTTATATTCATCCACTTTTAACAAGTCCATCACTCTAATAGGCTCTTTTTTTACAAGATTTCTACATGTCCTGTATGCTATCCAGTATGAGTTTTTATCTCCACTATCGACCAGTTCTTTAACTAAATCATAAACAAGATCAGGGAGCCGCCTTGCCAAATCACTTAGGTTGTTTCCAACAGAAGTACGCGGATAGGCCAACCTCTCTTGAAACATATTTTTTAAGATAGATAATGGATAATCAGGATATTTCCCTTCATAATTAAATTATATATAAAATATCACATATAAATATTAAACATATTTGAAAATGATTTTCTTAAATGCTGTGCCACTCATTATTGGTTGGAGATTTTCTGTTTTGAAATCTTATACTACTTTTCAAATTTCGATGTGCGGGGATGACATTAGAAGAAAGCAACATAATTTATATAATAATGTAAAATATATTGAAAACTGGAAAATGCTGAGGAAAATGCAAAAAAAATCGACTGTTTATTCCCTTTTATTGATTACGATATGGTTGATACTTGTACCTGTTAATTCATCATATGGGAGTTTATGGTGGGATGATGGTTGGTCACATCGTCAAGAGATAGATGTACCAATAGACACAAATTTGGATATTGCTAAATATCAACCTATCGATACAAGAATTGAATTCGACGAGAGTTGCTGGGCAAAAAATAACGATGAACATTCCATAAGGATTTGCTGTTTGAATGGAAACAGTTGGAATGAACTTGAATCACAGATATACAATTTAGAACATATTGGTAAAAATCAAATCAAGTCTTGTAATATTGTTTTTTTGATACCTGAATTTGCCACAGGGGATGAACAATATTACATTTACTATGATGATTCTGAGAAACCTTCTCTAGATTATCCTGATCATGTCGATGTAGAGGAATCATTCTATCATTATGAGCCAATATCCGGATATCCTCTTGAATCATATTACTATAAAATAATTGATGAGGGTTACATAACATACGCAGTTGCACAAGAGGGGCAGGTTATTGGATACAATACATCCCAACATGTAACCAAAATGAATGATAACGTCACCGAAGTTAAGCCAAAAAATGGAAATCTATTTGCTGCCTTTGATTTTAAATACTGCTATGGTGAAGGACTTTTTGGTTATAGCTCTACAAGCCAGCATTTAGTTTCAAAGGAGATACTTACAAACGGAAATTTGATGGTAGCAGTTGGAATCGTTAGTATATCAAACATGGGCGACTTACAAACAACTGCAACATACAAATATTATCACTGCCCAACATCAAATATCAGAATACATGCTCACGTGAGACATGAGACGTTAAAGGAAGTCAATGTCTATTCTGAAGCAAATACAGATGGAACTTATGCTTCATTGCAATGTGGTGGTGTTCAAAGCGTTTCAATTGAAGACTTGAACTTTGGCCAAATACTGCCATACATGCATGTTTTTAATGAGCGAGGCAGTATAACAAAATACTCTTTAGATACAGACCCGGAATACATATCAGAAGATCCAGATATCAGGGTTTTAAGTATCGAGGATGATGTTGATCTTGGTAAAAATGCATGGATCTCATTTGATGAAGGAGACACAGGGATATCCCATTCTGTAATTCTAAGTTCAAATAATATTGTGAAATCAGGAAATGATGAACGGGATGGAATTCAAATAAATGCATTTGAAATGGATTACCCGCATCTTCCGGGACTTGAAAACAATCTGGCTACCATACAGATTGGTAGGAATTCTTACGAGAGTGGCAGTATCCATGATCTTGTAATACCAGGGGATTTTATCGTTGAATTCGACGCTGAGTTTTTCTCCTCAAATACCGGTGGTTTCAATATAGTTCAACATGAGGCAGATATATTTCAAGAACTCGCAAAGATAAAACCACCTTCTAATGATGAATTTATTGATGATTCCAATGAAACTGAGAAACATGCA
>Ga0255376_1049_pt1 | contig 10775 bp, 6 predicted proteins | sample ANMaggSeSYBR01C3_FD_182095 | JGI IMG/M metagenome (GOLD analysis project Ga0255376, IMG submission 182095) | Sediment cell enrichment communities from methane seep in Santa Monica Basin, California, United Staets - ANME aggregate JGI... | ecosystem: Environmental > Aquatic > Marine > Cold seeps >...
TGACATATGAATAAAATATTTTTCAAATTTCTTTTGAAATCCTTCATAAGTTTTTATATCCATTTTCCTAAGTATATCAAGCGCTTTTTCTTTTATATGTGCTACAGCCTTCCCTTCGATAAGTATTCTTTTAAAATTATGCTCTGATTCACCAAGCTGTGTATTCAGTTCTTCTGAAGATTGATCGGGTTTTTGACTTTCTATGGTCGCCTTTTGCACGTGCAGAATTGAAATATCTTCCTGGAGTTTCCTATCATTATCATTAAGCTCGTCAATATAATCATAAAGGTTTATATAATCACCAAATCCATCAGGCAACTCAGCAAGATTTTTCAGTTTATTATTTAATTCTTCCTGCCTGTGCAGTTTGCTTCCAAGTAGAGAGATCATTTTATCGTGGCTTTCATATTTTTCTTTCCAGTTCTTAATATGCTCTTTCCCTTCCATCATTTCCTTTTGAAGATTTTTAAGTTCTAACTCAAGGAGAACCTGTTCGGCAGATATCTTATCTAAAGGACGTACTTGCTTTTCTTTTCCCAGTTGTTTATGTTTTTTTTCTAATTCCGTATATGTTTCTTCTCCAAGCTTTTCTGTAAAATTACGCTTAGCATACACAACTTCATTTTTAAGTCTTTCGTATTCCCTATTAATAGATTGAGCTTTCTCAAAATCATTTACTCCCAGCTTTTCGAATTTATCTTTGATTTCTTTATTTTTTCTCTCTTTTTCAGAGATAAAATTATTAATCTCACCTTCTCCTGCCTGAACTTCCATTTTCCAGTCCTCATGTTCCAAGGTCAATTTCCCCTGGAAGGTTTTTTCTATTTTTTCGCCTTGTTCCAAAGAAAGAGTTTCCTCTTTTTCTGACACATCTTTAAGTTTCAAAACTTGCCGATTTTTAGCAAAAAAGGATATGGTCAGCTTTAAAGCTTTAATATTATTTTCAAATTCTTTTACTTCCTGTTTTTTACTTTTAAGTTCTTCAATGTCTTCCCCTGTTACCTTTTTAACTTTGGAAAGTTCATTTTCAGCATCTTCTAACTTTTTATGAAGCTGCTGCAGATCCTTAAACCATTTGCGAAATTCTTTGTTTTCCTGATTCTGACGGGCAACAACTTCTTCTTTTTTAAGTTTCCCCCTTTTTTCTTCTAATCTTTTAACTTGGGGTTCAGCTTCTTTTAGAAACCAGTTTTCTTTAATCGGCCATTCTTTGCTAATGGTTTTTATCTCTTCTGTTTCATGGTCAATTGTTCTCAAATCATTATCTATCTGCTGTCTCTCCTGTATTTGAGATTTTATACCCTTATATTGATTTAATTTATCCTTTATTTTCTTTTGCTTGATTTCCTCATCCTGAATCTTTTTATTTATTTCATCAATTTCTATTTCTACATTGCATGTTTCGTTATAATCTTTTTCAATTCCTTCTTTTTCATAGTAGGCTTTTAGTGTTTTTCCTACACCCTTTTTGTAAGGATTATTGATTCCCCGACCATTTTCAGGTGCCTCTTTTTCTATATCCCAATGCTGAAAATAATCTTCGTATTCCCGATCAAGCCTTAATCTTAATTTTTCTACTGATACCCCGTCTGTTTCCATAATTGAGGACCTTAGAATAGTTCCCAGATCCGGCCGAATATTTACATTTTCATCATGTAATATATTCATTGTATTGTCCAGTGCAGATTGCCAGGTCAATAATATATTCTTTACTGTACCCTCACGAGCCGGTAGAAATTTGTCTATTTGTCTGGATATTTCTCCATCTAATGTATATTCTCTCTGATCGGCAAATTTAAGGATTGAAGAACCATTTTTGTTACCGGGCTTCCATACTTTCTCAAGAAAGTAGTCTTCTCCTTCTTTTTGGAATTCAAAGGACACTCTAATCGTGTCTCCGCCTTTAACCGGCAAATATTCTTTCATTATTTTATCGAATCGTGCCTTTGTTAATTCAACCTCGGTAAAAAGTACAGATTTCAAAGCATTTAACAAAGTAGATTTACCTGCCTCGTTAGGACCAAGGATAACAGTCAGCCTCGGACAAAACTCAACTTTTTTATTTGAAATACCGGCGAATGGTTTTAATTGTATGCTTTTAATTTTCATGGCTTATTTCCCTTATGATATCGTAAGCTTTTTGCAGCGACTTAAAAGATATCTCTTCTTTCTCTTCAAGCAGTGATGAAAGAAGTTGATGTGGAAATGAATTTTCTGTAAATTGACTGTTGATCAGTTCAGGGGTAATTGACTCATACAATTCATCTTTTATTATTTGAAGAAGCAACACATCATCATTGATTGACTTTATAGATTCTTCTACACTTTCAAGTTCTTCTCTCTTCAATCTCCCCTTTAAGATGAGGCGTAACACCATATGACTATATTCATCACAGGCAAATTTTTTCTCCATTGAATGAATTGACTTTTCGTCATTCAGCAGAACACGCTCAATAAAAAAACGGTATTTCCCTGTACTCACTTTTTGAACTTTCATGTTCGAAGAAGATTCCATATCAATAATAAAGGCACTGCCTTCGTGTTTGCAATCAAACCCATCAGGCTCAGGAGTTCCGGGAATGAGAATTCTGGATTTTTTATCTGGATTTTCAGGCCACGGCAGATGAGTATGGCCGAGCAACCACAGGTCAAGACCGGAAGATTCAAGTTCCTTCCGGGTCATAGGATAATATGTTTTATTAAAATCAGGAGAAACCCCTTCAAGACTTCCATGTGCTAAACCAATTTTTATTGAATCATTTTCATTGTTTTCCTTTGGATTAATCCATTTAATCGAATTTTCATTCGAATGTTTGGCGCTACATGGTGCAGCGTAAATCTTGATTTTCAGATGATATTGATTAAGGTCATAACTCTCAGGATTTTTTAGAATCAAAATACGGTCACCTGCATATTTGGAGAATTCATTCCACAACTTGCTGTCATGAGTGTAATAATCATGATTACCCGGCAGCACGACAACCAATTCACCCTCAAATTCATTCAGTATTTTTACAGCCTTGGAAATTTCTTTGGCTTTAAGTGTTGTCCGGTCAAACAAATCACCTGCCATAACAAAAAGAGTACAGCTTTCCTGATTGGCTACTTCAACCATATTTTCAAGTGTTTCGTATCTCGCATTAATGAGTTCATTCTGAATTTCCGGATATCCGGTAAATCTCATCCCTAGATGCAAGTCTGCAGTGTGAAATATTTTTATTCCCATTTTAACCTCTTATGGAATTTATAAGTTTTCCGCTAATATTTACCGAAATACTGAGCATCAACAACTGTTCCCTGTTTTACGCACTTCAATCTTTCCGGAATCAATCCACTCTTTTATTATTTCTCTCCTCTTTTCTTCCAGGACAACCCAAAAGTTATCGGGCTATTGACTTGGTATGCCTTATCTATTTAAGAAAATGGGATGGTGTCCCTAATTATCTATTAGGGTATTGTCAAACAAAGAACCGTCCCTCTGTTTTCGTCTGCTTTTTTGTTATCTTTTCGGAAATCGGCGATGGTCTTAAAGTCAGGTTTTAATTTCCGGATTAACTAGATGACCTCTAAATTTCTGATGGCTTCCTGTTCTAATCTTCGGGATGAGCGGATACGATTGAGGTAGCCGTAGAGGTATAGTTTTAGCATGTCTTTAGGGTGATAGGGCGGTCTGCCCATTTTAGGGGTAACTGCCCTTTTAAAGAGCAAGCTTTTCAGGTTAAGCTGGTTGATATATTCATCGATTATCCGAATGGAATTGTTGTCACTTACATATTCATCTATACTCTCCGGAAAGAGTATGATTTGGTTTCTATCTTCACCTTCTATATAACCCACAAATCCACCTTCTTCTTTATATTTATATGGTTCTATTATACCATTTTTGTGGATTTATATTAAGCTAAATGTTATACTTTTCACACAGTCTGACGTTCCTTTGCCTTACCATGTTATATTACTTGTTGGTTAATTGGTTAAAAAAATAACCGGAAAAATCAGGAACTAGAATAAATTATTATCGAGTTAAGAAAGAAAGAGATAGAAAAAAGGAAACATTCTTCTTTTTATCTAACTACCATACTAAAGTTTACACTAACAATAACATTAGTTTAAAGGAAATGAGAGAATTCGTAATTCTCTTTTCCCTATTCTTCTATAATTATAAAATCAGAATTTAGTGGATAAACCTGGGTATCCTGGTCTATACCAAAATCATAATAATAGTTTAACTCTGCGGCTGCATCCTTTACCCTTTCATCGGTATAGATATAGGCTTCCTGTAGAGTAATTTCACCATTTCCGTTTCCATCAGCCGGATAAGGATGGGTATAAGTATCATAACCACAACCTTCACACAAAGCTCCGCCGAATAAAGAAAAAGGTTCTTCCCCAAAAGGCAATCCCTCCTCTCCCTCACCCGGCACATAGTAAAAGGCTATCTGAGATGATAGACAAGAAGTTAACACTTTATATTGATTGGAACTAAGAAGCCCTTTAGAGTCAGCCTGAGAAAAAACATTAATAATTTCGTCATTAAAAGATTTCAATTCTTCTTTGGAAATTATTATTTCTCCCTTGCCTTTTCCAATAAAACCACCCGAATGACAACATTCGAGGATTACAACTTTGGTTCCCGGGATTGCGCTTAAGGCAGCCTCTAATTCATTTATACTGATATCATTATCATAGGAGGTTAAAAGACTATCAGTTGGGCATATATAAGAAACGCCTTCGTAACTAAATCCATGTCCCATATAATAAAAGTATGATATATCGTTTTCGTCTGCTCCGGAAAAAGCATTGGCAATACCATTTAGAATGGCCGACTTAGTTGCCAGTAAATCAAATAATTCGTTTATTAAAAAAAATCCACTGCTTGAGTGACTTAGGACATCATGCATTCTCGCTACATCAAAACGTGCAGATGGCAAACCAGTAAGATCTTGGTACTCACCAACGCCTACTAAAAACGCCCGATAAACTACCTGGTTTTCTTCCGGGACAATCATGGAAAGACATCCGCTAACTGAAATTAAAATTAGCCCCAATAATAGTACAATTACTAATTTTTTCTTCATTTATTTCTCCTTATCTTTTATTCTTTTATCCGATAAAGCGGTTTATTATATCTCCTGTTACCTTCATACAGGTTACAATATTAAGTATTTCTTAACACACTGTTTGTTTATACTACAAATCCATTTAAAAATCCTGCTTTTTCTGGAAAATAATTCAAAAAAAATTTAAAAAGCCCTTCAGCTAAAGCTTTGGGGATCTTGAAATATCTTTTTCTCTTCCCCCTCTCAATTCCGCAACCTTTCCAGACTAAACTGTCCATTTATTGTGATAATCACGTCCGGACATATATCAATGCAGAACATGCCTTGCGAAGTTTCGGTCATGTTGATTGTTGCCGTTATGGTATCCTGGCCATCCTTTCCCCGAACATAGGTGCCTTTCAGCTCAGCAACCATCGCTCAACCGATGGATAGTTCAGTAGTGTTTGTTCCACTTTCGTCTACTTCGTAGCGCCCCAGGCAAACATCATAGACTTTACGCTCGTAGGTGGTCGTTATGAGATCCTTTTTCGTGGGGTCGAAAACTATCTCGATACGGATGCGGACAGGGATGACGTTATTGTCCTGATCTCCCTGGACCATGCCGACCATCTGTCCCTTCAGTTTTTGTATGGCAGCCATATTTCCGTTCTGCACTGCCTCTTGCATCTGCTGTTGCAGGTTTTGCATAGCTTCCTTGTTTAGTTAATTTAAAAGTAAAAAAATAATTGTCTGAGAAAATAGTATTGCATTATAAGAATTTATCCCTCGAAGATTCATCTTTTGTTATATTGCAAGACCTGACCCGACTCTCTTATCTTTCTTTTTCTCTTCATACATCCTCTGGTCAGCAATGGCTATCAGTTTATCTAATGTTTCTGGTTTGTCGGGAAGATATTCAGAGAAACCCATACTGAATTTTATTTGATAATCCTTTTTTATTTTCTTGTTTAACTGAGACAAATTCTTTTGCAAACGGCTCCTTATTAGGGAAGCTTCTTTTAGGGAGTTATCCGGGAATATCAATAGAAATTCATCCCCTCCCATTCGGCAGATGATATCAATGTCCCTTAGAGTAGATTTGAATAATTCGACAGATTCTTTTAAGGCTTTGTTTCCTTCATCATGTCCAAAGTTATCATTTATCAATTTAAACTCATCTATATCCAAAAAAGCCAGTAATAGAGGAGACTTACTACGATTGGATAGTTTAATCTGCCTATCAAACAACTCCAGACCATATCCTCGACTATAACAATTGGTTAATGAGTCAATACGGGCTAGCTTTTCCAGTTTTTCTTCCGCTTCTTTACGCCGGGAAATATCCACATGGGTGCCTAAAAAACGCAATGGCTTACCGTTAGAATCACGTGAGACCACGTTACCCCGGCACAGTATCCATTTCCAATTACCTGATTTGGTTTTCATACGAAATTCTGCATTATAATCTTTAGTTTTTCCATCAATACATTCTTGTATTTTTTGCAAAACCCATTTTTTATCTTCCGGATGTAAAAATTCTTCAAAGCCTTTTTGGGCAATAGCTATCTCACCAGGATTATAACCAAGTATTTTATAATAATTGTCATTTAAATAGAGCTTTCCTGATTTTAAACTCCGATCCCATACTCCGTCATTGGTTGCCTTCAGGGCGAATGAGAGTCTCTCTTCGTTTTCCCGTAAAGCCTGCTGCAGTTTTTTTTGTTCGGTGATGTCAAGACCGACAGCCATCAAACCTATGGTTTTACCCTTTTCATTCCTTAAGGTCTTATCATGCCACTCAATCACCACTTCATGGCCGTCTTTGGTCATTATTGTATTAATACTTCCTTTTGTCTGTATATCATCTATCGCCTTAAGAAATAGTTTTTTAGTTTGTATTCTATTTCTTTCCGGTAAGAAGGTGTCAAACCAACTATTTCCTTTTACCTCTTCCAGCTTGTAACCAGAGATTTTTTCCATAAAATGATTAAAGCGAATAACCCTTCCTTCTTTGTCTAATACCAGCACAATGGCCTGGGCGGTATCAATCAGGGTATCGGTAAATTCTTTCTCAGCACGGAGATTTCCTTCTGTTTTTTTCCTTTTGCTGATATCTATCTCTAAATCCCTGGTTTTCTCTTCCACCTTCTTCTCCAGATTTTTACTGTATTCTTCCAGCTCTTCTCTTGATTTTTTCAGGTTTGTGGTCATCTTATTAAAGGCATGAGATAACTTTCCTATTTCCACAATATTACTGGTAAGCATTCTTGCACTAAAATCTCCTTCAGCGATTTGCCCGGCCTTAAATGTCAGCAAGCTGATAGGTGCAGCCAACCAGCGGCCTACTAACCATCCCATTATTAAGATGAAGGGAATGGCGGAGCAAAAAATAATCAGAAAAATCCAAAAAAATTGCTGTTCGCGAGCCAAAACCTTATCAACTGAAATGTCTATTCCCAATACACCTTTACGTTGACCTTCAGAGTCAAAAAACGGGGCATAACCGGTGAGCCATGTACCCCATTTGTCGGTATAAAAATCTTCTTCCACGATCGGATGGTCAATCGTAGCAAAGTTTTCTGTTAACATTGGGCTGGCGGTATGGTAAACCTCGCCTAGATGAGCCATGTTTTCAGGGTTGGCTTCAGCATCTACAACGAAGATGATCTGCCCTTTAGAATTTTGGCGCATGGTATAGATAAAGTGGATATTATTCACTGAGTCATGTATTTGTTGTAGAGTATATTTAATACGCATATAGGCATCATTCCCCTCGTGGGTAGGATCAACGAGAGTACTATGGGTATCAGCGTCTATCTGCAAGGCCGCAATACTAACAGCATCATGCAGACGCTCTCGCATACTATTGCGTATATAACCACGAATATTCGAATACAAAGTGAAAGTTAGTAATACCAGTATAAATATTGCAAGAACCGCAAAACTAATACCCAATATTGTCTGCAACTTAAAGCATATACGTGTCTTTCCATTCTGGTCTGTTTGTTTTTTTGAATCACTTATAGTGATAGGTTGATTATCTATTTTATCTTGGTCCTTCGTTTTATTTTTCTACAGGTAATATGTTGTTTTATTATTTTTTTAAGATCCTTAGGAATAATAAAATATGCCTATTTCATCTTTATAAAATTATTTTCTTTGGAATATTCGCTTGGTAGATCTTCTTGGTTTAATTACTTTTTAAAAGTAGTTAGATGCAGTAGAAACAAAAAAAACCAGCAGTCTGGCAATCATAATATTGCGTGAAAGTAACAATATCTAAGACCCATAACTTTGCGCCCAATCTTTTCAGATAGTTTACCTTTATCAGTATTTTATTATTTTCTATATTAAAACAAATGTAATCTATTGTAGTTAAGTGAGTTGGCGATTTTTAATAACTTTGCTGTTCAAAAATTAAAATTATTATACCATATTTCCTCTTCTTCATCAGCATAATTGAATTAAATTTACTGTCACTTCGAAGATAATTTCCAATTCTTAGGGAGACAATGGGACCGTCAGATTGTGTAAAAAATACAACATTTAGCTTAATATAAATCCACAAAAATGGTATAATATTACTATTTGGGGGTCTTGAAATATCCCATTTTCCATTAATTCTTACTTGTTGTTAAGAAAATGTGATATTTCAAGACCCTATTCTTTTTCTATTAGAAAGGTTAGAATTCACTGGTGTATAGTGTAGAACAGATAGCGCAAGTTGTAAGGACACGATGCATAGTGCCTAAAGATATATTTTAATTTAGCATTTCTACCCCTTGCGGAAAGTTAGAAAAATCAAGCAAATTATTGAGCTAATATAACGATTCTGGGTTACTTAAGCCAAAGGAACACATCCCTATCGCATTTTATAAAATATAATTTAAACCATTTGGGTGTCAAGAATAAAGATCTAACCCTTACCTTTACTCATCTTTCAGCCTATTCTTGCGAGATATTAAACTATTATTGTATTACTTTTTCCTTGACACTAATTACAAAATCTGGAGAAAGTGTAGCTATAAGTTCTTTTTTTGATTATAAAAATCCAAGAAAAATCTAATATTCCCTGGACTTTCAAATTTGAAATTATCATTGACCAATGAAATAACTATTTTGTTAAAAGGTTTAATTTTCGGTTGAGTTAAACTACTGTCAACTAATGCTGTTTCTTTTTCATTGTATTTCATCCGTATTTTAAATTTGAATACTTCCTCATTGTCTTTAGGTTTTACTTTTGCATATATTCCAATTCTTAATGATTTTTGCCACATATTTTGATTATCGGGAGTTACTTGGAACTCAATTGAATCATCGTGAACACCCATAAGGGATTGTTTGTTTCCTAATTCTTTTCTAACATCATCACAAATAATAAAATTCAATAATTTCATTTCTAATCTCCTCTATTCCGTGCTTGTTACAAGCGCGACTTCGTTAAATGTCTTTTCTTGGTTATTGATATTATTTTCTTCATAATACCTATAGAGAAGTGCAAATCCGGATGTTGCTACTATACCACCAGCCTCAATAATATTTTCCTTGCAAAAGTCTATTTCTTTGTAAAAACAGGGGACGGTTCTCTGTCATAAAAACAGGGGACGGTTCTCTGTTTCATGTCCATAAGATTTTATTTTGCGAAAATCCGGTCAATCTGAATAATTGCCATAATGAACTGCATCGAGTTCTTTTAAATATTTAAAAATCCCTATTAATAAATTCTCAATAATCATCATCCACAAATATTTTTTCTGGTGTATACCGCTTATATTCTTCTATATTTTACTATTAGTTATTCTTTTTGTTTCCTCAGAGATAAAATCATTTCAGTAAAAGCTTATCTTGCTAACGGTAATAGGGAATTGTCAAACAAAGAACCGTCCCCCTGTTTCTTCTTATTCATTTCTATGTAATCTTACTCAGCACTGCTTGTTATCTATACTTCAAATACTCTTTTCTTTCTCCTCTATCAAACTTCATGGTCATTTTAATTGCCTCTTTCGGGCAAACATTTGCACAAGTAGAACATACAATACATTCTGTTGATAATATTCTTTTGCCTTCATTTTTATAACTTAAAAGATTGATGCCCATAGGGCAATTCTTTTCGCATAATTGACAATCATTACATTTATCAGCATCGATTGACATTTTTAATAATGCATATCCGGACAGGACTTTTTGAAGTGGGGGTATCGGACATACATATTTACAAAAAGCTCTGTTATCTTTAAGGACAGCTGCTAAAACAATGGCAATGAGATAATAGGCAAGATTTCCTATGGCAAACCAATAAAATTCTATCATTAAATGTTGATTAATATCTCGAATACCTAGTCCAAACCAAAAGTACGATACCAGCCCGAGGGAAAGGAAAAAGTGGATATAGCGAATAATGCCCAGATTCTTAATCCTCCCGGTCGGTTTCTTCCAGGGCAAAAAGTCTAATACCATTGCAGTCCAACAGGCCCAGCCACACCAACCACGATTGAAAATTATCGGACCAACAATTTTAGCTATAAAATAATGTAAAGTAGCTGCTGCAAATACTCCTGCAAATAAATAGAAGAAAAATCCTTCAATTTGCATGTTCTCACGCCGAATAAAACCGAGATATCCCAGCATATATATTCCAATAAGAAATTGTGAGATTCTCCTGCCCCATAAAATATGTTTTTTAGGAAGCGCATCATTTAGAAAAATCCCCAAAGCAAGGGAAGTGCCAATGTATAT
>Ga0255376_1050_pt1 | contig 10771 bp, 5 predicted proteins | sample ANMaggSeSYBR01C3_FD_182095 | JGI IMG/M metagenome (GOLD analysis project Ga0255376, IMG submission 182095) | Sediment cell enrichment communities from methane seep in Santa Monica Basin, California, United Staets - ANME aggregate JGI... | ecosystem: Environmental > Aquatic > Marine > Cold seeps >...
GTTGGTTGCCAGCCAATCTGCCAGGGGCTGCTCGTCAGTATCGAGTCCAGCAATCCGGTTATCGAGCTCCAGTTCTGAAATCTGAAAACCTTCCGATTTGGCCGCTTGAGCCAGAAGAGTATTATTGATCAGATCGTTAATCACAATGGTGTGATCTTCCGGGGTCAGTTCACGGTTTACTGCCGCTTTGTAACGAGCTAATTCCTCTTGGAATTCTGACATAGTGATCAAATCACCATTCACAATCGCTGCTGTTGGAATAGGAGTTGGCGAAGGAGGAAATGGCGTTCTGGTAGGCAAGACAGGGGTGGCGGATGAGGCGGGGGATCCGCCTTTTCCGCATCCGCTAATTAGGATGATCGTTATTAACACAAAGACAATGATCTTGTTGAATTTTTGGTCAGCTTTCATATGTGTAGATTATAAACGCTTCCGGACGGTCATCTGAAGCAAATCTCAATTTTGATGAAATCGCATTATAATGAGGAAAAGTTAGAATTCCTGCAATTACTCACATCGGCAGGAGGGAGATGCAGAAGGAGTTTTTCCAATGGTGGATCCTCAGTTATTAAGATCCCTTAGAGACGAAAATATTAGTTTAAAGCATGAAAATGAAGACCTGAAAGATCAGAACAGCCGGCTCTGGAAGGTCATCCAGTCCCTGAACGAACTTCAGAGCAATCCCCAGGCAATAACATCGCCATCTGACCTGCTTGAGATGGTGATGAATATCCTCACTATCGCCCTGGATGCCGCAGAATCGGAAGATGGATCGATTCTGCTATTAGATGAAGAAAATGAGGAACTTGTTTTTGTGGCGGTGGTGGGTGATCGGGCAGAAGAACTGATGGATTACAGAATTCCGGCAAGATCAGGTGTGGCGGGTTGGGTTAACCTGCATAAAAAAGCTGCCCTGGTTGCGGATGTGCGGAAAGATGACCGCTGGATCTCCGCAGTTGATCAATCCATTGGATTTCACACCCAGAGCTTGATGGCTGTCCCATTAATACTTGAAGACCGTGTGTTGGGAGTGATGGAGGTGGTAAATTCTCGATCTGAAGACCTCTTTAATGATAAAGATCTGGAGCTGCTGCAGTTAGTTGCCCGATTGGCTTCATATGTCTTCGGATCTACTGAAGATGATCCCGAGAGTAATCAAAACCAATTAACCGGGAGCAACATTGACTGAAAGAACTATTCTGGTAGGTCTTGACAGAACCGGTTTTTTATTCATAATAAGAGGGTAATTAACAACGATAATCAAATAAGATAAATCGCTGACGGAGAAAAGTAAGCTGGTGGTCACTGACAGGGAATACGGGGCAAAGACTGAGACCCCGTAACAGATCGTCACCCAGGGGAAGTTCACTCCCGAGAGCTCAAGGGAAAGGGTAATCCGAGTAGTTTGAGCCGTAATCCCAACGTTATCCGGGGAACCAATCGCAGCATCATATTATTCTGCTTTTGGGATCAAGTGAGCCGAGAACCGGCTAAATTGGGTGGTACCACGGGTAATTCCCGTCCCTTTGTGGGGCGGGTTTTTTGTTTCCAGGACTTGGCAATACCATACCAATTGGGAATACTGAGCAGTTCAGGAGGACCTATGCAAGAAAAGTTGGATTCAATAAAGAAAGAAGCCCTGGATGCGCTGGAGGATGTTAATGAAATCAGCGCTTTGGAAGCCTGGCAGGTGAAATACCTGGGACGCAGTTCCGCTGTAATGGAGGTTTTTAAGAGCTTGGGAACTTTGTCAAAAGAGGAAAAACCGGCTGTTGGCAAAGGAGCCAATATTGTCAAGGTTGCCCTGGAAACAGCTTCCGGGGAAAAAGAAAGCCTACTCAAAAAACAGCGTATTAAACAGTCCCTGGCGGGAGAGAAGATCGATGTCACTCTTCCAGGCAGGCGGACTGTCAGCGGTGGACTCCATCCTACTACCCAGACGTTGAGGGAGATCTACCGTGTGTTTGGCGATATGGGGTTCCAAATTTTTCGCTCACAGGAAGTTGAAACCGATCAGTATAATTTCCAGTATTTGAACTTCCCACCCTACCATCCTGCCCGAGATATGCAGGATACCTTCTTTGTAAAAAGCGCTCAGGAGAGGGGAGATGACCCCCTGATGCTGAGAACGCATACCTCGCCGGGGCAGATCCATGCTATGTTGGAACATACCAGCAAGTATCCTGAAGATCCACCACCAATCCGGATCATTTTGCCTGGTATGTGTTATCGATATGAGCAGATCACAGCCCGCTCAGAAATTCAATTCAACCAGGTGGAAGGCCTGGCGGTGGGAAAGGGGATCACGTTTGGTGACCTAAAGGGGACTTTGAGCAATTTCGCCCGGAGGATGTTCGGGCAGGACGCAAAAACGCGTTTCCGGGCTTCCCACTTCCCGTTCACGGAACCTAGTGCGGAAATGGATGTGGGCTGTTTTCTATGTAATGGTGAAGGTTGCTCAGTGTGCAAGGGAGCAGGTTGGCTGGAGATCCTGGGATGCGGTATGGTCCATCCCACAGTGCTGAAAAATGGCGGATTTGACCCTGAAGTTTACTCTGGTTTTGCATTTGGTATGGGACCGGAACGAATAACAATGATGCGCCATCATATCGAAGATATTAGGAATTTCTGGGCTAATGACCTGCGTTTCCTGGACCAGTTTTAAATCAGAACGGGTATCTATTGCCGCGAGATTATTGAAAGGAATGTAATATGAAAGTACCTATATCATGGTTGAAGGAATATGTTGAGATTTCCCTGCCAATTGAAGAATTGGCTTATAAGTTGACTGTGGCCGGACTGGAAGTTGAGGAGATCCGCTATGTTGGTCTGCCTCTCCCTCAAGGCAAAGGGCAGGAAACCAAGATCACTGGTGTATCTTGGGGCTCCGAAGAGATCGTTGTCGGTGAGGTGAGCGAAGTAATGCCTCATCCTGATGCAGACAGGTTGGTCCTATGTCAGCTGGACGACGGAAAACAACAGCATACTGTGCTGACTGGCGCGTCGAATTTATTTCCCTACAAAGGCAAAGGCCCGCTGGATCCTCCTCTAAAAGTTGTTTATGCCAGGGAGGGCGCCACGATCATTGACGCCTATAATGAAACTGATCCCGCGGCGACCACAACCTTGAAGAGAAAAAAGATCCGCGGCGTGGAATCTTATTCCATGGCTTGCTCTGAAAAAGAACTGGGCATATCTGATGAACACGAAGGTATCATCCTGCTGGATCAAGACGCTCCCACGGGAATGTCATTGGTGGAATATCTTGGTGACGCTGTATTGGATATTGCTATCACTCCCAATATCGCCAGAGCGGCAAATATTCTGGGTGTTGCCAGGGAGGTCGCTGCCATCACCGGGGCCGAGATAAATTATCCTGAAATTGAACCGGTAATGGAAGGGGAATCCATCCAAGGGAAAGTTTCGATCGATATCAAGAACCCAGAAGACAATCCAAGATTTGTGCTGGGATTGATAGAAAACGTGGAGATCAAACCCAGCCCTTATTGGGCCCAGCTGCGGCTAAAATTAGCTGGCGTGCGCCCCATTGATGCACTGGTTGATGCTACCAATTACACAATGCTGGAAATTGGTGAACCACTGCACGCCTTTGATTATGATGTTCTGGTTGATCGGGCCAAAGGAAAACCTCCTGTGATCATCACCCGCAGGGCAAAAGGTGGCGAAATCTTGACTACCCTGGATGATGTGGAAAGGAAATTGGACGATTTTTCGGTCCTGGTGACCGATCAGGCTGGACCTCTCTCGCTGGCTGGTGTGATGGGAGGAGCTGTGTCTGAAGTTCAAGCTGGGACAAAAAATGTTCTCCTGGAAGGCGCCTCGTGGAATTATGTTAATGTCCGTAGAACGGTGGCTTCTCAGGGTTTGCCTTCTGAGGCAGCTTATCGATTTGAACGCGGTGTCCATCCGGAGATCGCCCCCATTGGCGTGAAACGCTGTTTGGAATGGATGAGGAAATGGACTGGTGGGACAGTGGCCAAAGGGCTGGTGGATGAATATCCCCAGCCGTATGTGGATACCTGTGTGACCTTGGCACCAGTTGATGTGGAGCGCTGGCTGGGCATTTCTCTGTCCGCCAAAGAGATCGCAGAACTACTTACAAAACTTGAATTCACTGTCACGATTAAAGATGATCTACTGGATGTCAAAACACCACCACATCGCCTGGATATTGGGGAAGGCATGATCGGAAAAGCTGACCTGATGGAAGAGATCGCCCGGGTCTATGGGTATGACAAGATCCCGGAAACGAATCTGGCTGATGAACTGCCCTTGCAGGCAGGCAATCGCGATCTGGAACTTGAAGAAAAGGTCCGGGACAAACTAGCTGGACTTGGTTTGCAGGAGATCGTTACCTACAGGATCACTTCACCCGAGGCAGATTTAAAGGCCTTGCCTCCCGGGACAGAAAAAGGGCGGGAATACCTGGAATTGGCCAACCCCATCAGCGGTGATAAAACCGTTATGCGCCAGGAAATACTGGCAAGTATGCTGGAAGTTGTAGAAAAGAATTTCCGCAGCAGGGACCGCATTGCTTTGTTCGAAATTGGTCCTGTATTCCTTCCAGAAGATGAAGAGCTTAATATACCTGAAGTTCCTAAACTGGCCCTTTGTTTGTATGGATCCCGTTCACATCCCTCCTGGCAGGGAGCGGAGAAAGATATGATGGATTATTATGATCTCAAAGGGATCGTTGAGGAATTACTGACTGACCTACATATCGAGGGAGTGAAATATCTACCGGAAGCCGCTCCCTATTTCCATCCCGGGAAATCCGCCCGGATAGACGTGGATGGAAGTATCCTCGGTTACCTGGGGGAAGTTCACCCGCAGGTGAAGAGTAACTATAAATTGCCGGATCGACCGCTTCCTGCTGCGATCCTCGATATCACTGCTCTGCTGGAGAGGGTAGATGATCTTTATGACGTGGAACCTGTCCCGGATCAGCCGCCTGTTTTAGAGGACTTGGCCCTGGTTGTGGACGATGATGTGCCAGCTCAGGATGTACAGACGTTGATCCAACAGACTGGCGGTAAGACATTGAGGGATGTGCGTTTATTTGACGTGTATCGCGGCGAACAGTTGGGAGAAGGAAAAAAGAGCCTGGCGTACAGCCTGGTTTATCAGCATCCGGAAAAGACGCTTACCGATAAGGAAGTTCTGGCGATCCGGAATAAGATCGTTAAACGTCTTGAAAAGGAAATCGGGGCTAAACTGCGCAGTTGGTAAATTAAAGAGCGAAGTCCCATTTAAGGACTTCGCCTGTTAATGTTTTTGATAAATGTAGTTATCAATATCTTGTAGAAAAGCTCCTTTCCTTATCTATAAATAATAACTAAAATATGTTGTGTGGCTTTTAGTGCAACTTGAATATAAATATGGCGGAAATCTCATGATTGATAAATTCACATCCCACAATCCCAAAAATAGACCTGAAGATTTACTAAAACTGGAATCCCAAGCAATTAGTCTATATGAAGAAGGAGACCTAGTTAGTGCGATGGAAATTTTCAAAGAAGTGGAGGGTACATTCATCGAATTGAAGGATGTGGAAGGTATGATTAGAACCATCGGAAATCAGGCTGTAATTCTTCAAGAATGGAATGAACTTGAAGGAGCAACACTTCTGAACAAACAAGTCGAGCAATTGTGCCGAAATATTGGTGATAAGCGCGGATTAGCAAAAACCCTTGGAAACCAAGGAATAATTTTTGATATTAAACATGATTATAAAACCTCTTTCGACTTTCATATGGCGGAAGAAAACCTTTACCGTGAGCTAGGTGACATGAAAGGCATAGAGAATTCTATTGCGGGTCAAGCTTTAAGTCTTTACCATCTAGGAGATCTGGATAATGCGATGATCCTATTTAAAAAACAAGAATCAATTTGCCTTGATTTGAATGAAAATCTGGGATTAATTCGCTCTTTGGGAAATCAGGCTTTGATATTATTTGATACCTATTCTTTTGACAGCGCGTTAGCGATAAATAAAAAAGTGGAAATAATGTCACGTGATCTTGGTTATAAAGAGGGCTTAATAAACTCATTACTCAGTCAATCGTTGATTTATAAGGCAAAATGGGAATTAGAAAAAGCAATGGCCCTTAGTAAAGAGGTTGAGGGACTATGTAATGAATTGGGAGATGAAGATATTTGGATTCGTTCCCTCGGAAACCAGGCTGCAATTTACCATGACTTAGGAAATTTCGATATGGCTATGTTACTTTATAAAAGGGTAGAAAAAGCCTGCCAAGACAAAAAGGATTGGAATGGGCTAGCAACCGCATTCCAAAATCAAGGAATGATACATGATGATCAAAAAAAATATGATGAGGCTATGAAATATTTTAATAATGTAGAATCATTAAGCCGAAAACACAATTTTGATGTTTTGTTGGCGCAATCTCTTGGAAGTCAAGCATTGATAAGTATGATTAATGGCGATTATCTGTCTTCAGAACAATTAAACAAAGAAGCGGTAGCTTTATACCGAAAGGTAAGAGATATTAGAGGTCTGATAATTACCCTAATTAATCAAGTGGTTGAACAGAGGAATATTGGCAATCTAGATAAATCTTACCGATTAGCCGAAGAAGCCCATAACCTTTCTAAAGAGTACAAACTTTACGACTTAGTAGAAAAATCAGAACAGGTTATAAAGCGTCAAGAATTTGTAAAAATAACTGAGAACAAGGAAAGAACAAAAAACTTTGAGTCGGATTTACCATCACATAATTTATCAAACTTGCGCACAATAGAATACGATATCCTCGCCAAATGCGTGTTATTTAATGTTCTTCAAAATAGCGAATATCCTCCTCAACCTGTAACATTGGATTGGCTCAAGACGAATAATTATGATCTTCGGAAAATTAAACCCGGCTGGCTAGTTTTTCTTAATCCCTCAATGATCGTAATTAAATCTGATAATGTAGACTATATAGAAATAAAAACATGGTCAAATATGGAATTACCTGGTTCCGAAAATTATTCAAGAAAGGTAATATTTAAGGGAGCGCGAAAAGATTTTGTACTATCTCAAATACTTGAAAACAAATACCCATCTTTGGACAGTAATAAAGTTTGGGAAAACGCAATATATAGATATTCTGCATTATTATCTGCCAATTTGCATTTTTTGACTACCATCGGATCATCAATGGATATGCAAAGGCAAGTAAGAAATATAGCCCTTGAGGAATATAAGATATCAACAAATGACGATCATATAGACATTAACTATAAGCCTTTTTACAACTACTAGTTAGAAATCTCCTCACCCAGTTCTTCATCTATTCCAAAATACACGAAAATAGTTGAAATTTAATTTTCGGTATTCATATAATATTACTTACCCTACCCCCGATGCAATTCCAGTGCATATGGGAGATAAACAATATACAGGATATACTCAATAGACACTATTTCCCCCCTATTCCTCTCTAAAATCCACTTCTCTCGATGGATCGATCATTTAGCAGTAGACTTTTAAGCTATTGGTAAATTAAAACTCTATTCAAAAGTGTATCCGTACTGGAATAAAGCCGTTATCCGCCAGGTCGAAGGTTCGAAACCTAACGAAAAAACATCTCTTTCCGTGCATATTCCGTGCATATGGGAGAGAAACAATATACACAATATACTGTATATACACTATTTAAACCTTTATTTCCCTCTGAAATAACTTCCTCTTGATGAATCGACCATTTAGCAGTGGCCTTTTAAGCCATTGGTTGTAGGTTCGATTCCTACCACGCTCATCGAGTAAAATCCCTCATTTTTTGAGGGATTTTGAAATTAATTATTGATTTTCGGTGCAATTTGGGTACAAATGGGATGGAACTGGTGGAAATAATGGAAACTATGGACTTAATCATCACCATCGAGTGGAAACAATGAACATCATAGACCCCTGTGTAAAGGAAAGACTCCTTCTCGTCTGATAAAAAGTCAGGGGTTTACAGCCTAACGTGATTAAGTGGGGGCGTGGGTTAATATTAAACAAAATCTATTAGGTTACATGGGCAATTTGATTAGGTGCCTAAATTATCATCAAATACTCATCGACGACGAAGCAACGCAAAGATATTGTATAATCCTCTACAGGTGTTTTTTCTCCACCTTGTTCAGCGGATTTTTTAATCGGGATATACAGGTAAATATGAATATTTCTTACGATAATTATGGAAAATCAAATATAGCGCCGGAAGAAGATAATGTAATAATCGAGATTAAAGAAGTTAATCTGTTCAATGATTACCCACTGAAGACAAATGTAGCTGCTGATAATAGTTCTCAATCGATTGTTGAAGAATCTGATCAACTACAAGCCGTTGGAGTTGAATTAGACGCTGAAGATCAAAGCGAAGACATTAATGAAATTATGTCTGAATTAAAACAACTTATAGGATTAACACGTGTTAAACATGAGATTAGGCGATTAATGTATTTTATGAGAGTTCAAGACTTGCGTCGTACGCGGGGTATTACGAATACACAAATGGCTCTCCATTCGGTGTTTTCTGGCAATCCAGGTACAGGTAAAACAACAGTGGCGAGATTGTACGGAAGAATGCTGAAAGCTCTTAACATATTATCTATTGGGCATATTATTGAAACCGACAGATCGGGACTAGTAGGGAATTATATTGGAACAACTGCAACAAAGACTGATGAAATAGTTAGAGAAGCCCTTGGTGGTGTTTTATTTATTGATGAAGCATATTCTCTTGCTAAAGATGATGAAGCAAGATGGGATTATGGACAGGAAGCATTGCAGGTGTTAGTAAAACGAATGGAGGATCACCGTGATAATTTTGTAGTTATAGTAGCGGGATACCCAAAACCAATGGAACGTTTTCTGCGCTCAAACGAAGGTTTGAGGAGCAGGTTTTCAATATTTATTCATTTTGATGATTATCCCCCCGAAGAGCTGTTGGAAATTTATCAACTATTCTGTGAGAATGAAAACTATACACAAGGTGAAGAAGCTCTTGGGTTAGTATTAACGGAGATTAAATCCAAATATATTGAACGGGACGATTCATTTGGAAACGCCCGCTTTGTCCGTAATTTATTTGAAGCTGTAATTCGCAATCACGCTATGAGGGTAGGTTTAAACAAGGAAGTACCTTCTGATATGGAATTGCGGACGATCCTTCCCGATGATGTTCGAAATGCCGAAGTGAAAGAAAATACCATATTTTAGAAGAAATGGAGTTATCGTGAGTGGAAAGATAGAATTCGGATGTGATTTTATTGATATGTGTCGAGCTTTCATTTTAACGGACAGGAACCCAAAAATGAATCCGGTTTCAGATGCTTTAGCTATGACCTTTTTGCTATTATGGAATTTTTCTGTTGAAGAAGTGAATAATGGTCTTGCACTACTAAAAACTCGATATGATGAAGGAAAAATTGACGATCCAGGGGTTGTTGTGAAGCGCATTGCAAACCATATTATGTTGAATCGCGAATTGAAAGAAAAGTTATTTATACAAATTACTGCTCTAGGATTGTTAGACAATGATATAACGGAATTTGAACAAAAAAGCGTTGATTATATTTTCAATCTTCTTGATTTTCGCCCATCAGAATTCAACGAATTATCAAGCAAGGGTAGTGATTTAGCAATTGGATTACGTTTATTTGTTGAAAAGTATATGGAAATGAAGATGAATAACGAATTGACTAACAATAAACAGGAGAACGCTCATAATGGTTCACCGAGGCGCGAGAAAGTATTAGAAGATTATGGGGGTTGCGTGAGCGGAAAGATAGAATTTGGATGTGATTTTATGGTTATGTGCCGAGTTTTTATTTCAACGGACAGGAATCCAAAAATGAATCCGGTTTCAAATGCTTTAGCTATGACCTTTTTGCTATTATGGAATTTTTCTGTTGAAGAAGTGAATACTGTTCAAACACTACTAAAAACTCGATATGATGAAGGAAATATTGACGATCCAGATTTTGTTGTCAAGCGTATTGCAAACAACATTAGGAAGAATCGCGAATTGAAAGAGAAATTATTTATTCAAATTGCTGCACTAGGATTCTTAGACAATGATATTACAGAACTTGAGCATAAACATACTGAATATATTTTCAATCTTCTTGATTTTCGCCCATCAGAATTCAACGAATTATCAAACAGGGGTAGTGATTTAGCATTTGGATTACGTTTATTTGCTGAAAGCTATATTGAAATGAACATGAATAACAAATTGTCTAATAATAACCAGGAGGGCGCTCCTGATGGTTCACCGATGCGCGAACTAGCCATAGATGATCATGACCTAGCATTAGAACTGAATCCGGAAAACCATAAGGGCTATGTCAACCGGGGGAATGTTCATTTCAGATTACAGAGATACGATAAAGCCCTAGAAGATTATGACCGGGCAATAGAACTGAACCCGAAAGATTATATAGCTTACTACAACCGGGGGAATGTTTATGGAAAATTGCAGAGGTACGAAGAAGCGATAGCAGAATATGATAGGGCAATAGAACTGAACCCGAAAGACCATAAGGCTTATTCCAACAGGGGGGTTGCATATGACATTTTACAGAGGTACGAAGAAGCCATAGCAGATATCGATAGTGCAATAGAACTGAACCCGAAAGACCACCTTCTTTACCTTAACCGTGGGGGTGTTTATAAAAAATTGCAGAGGTACGAAGAAGCGATAGCAGAATATGATCGGGCAATAGGACTAAACCCGAAAGACCATGACGCTTTCTA
>Ga0255376_1051_pt1 | contig 10769 bp, 9 predicted proteins | sample ANMaggSeSYBR01C3_FD_182095 | JGI IMG/M metagenome (GOLD analysis project Ga0255376, IMG submission 182095) | Sediment cell enrichment communities from methane seep in Santa Monica Basin, California, United Staets - ANME aggregate JGI... | ecosystem: Environmental > Aquatic > Marine > Cold seeps >...
GTTGGAAAAGGGGGCATAAATAAACGGATCATCTCTATTTTGAAATCAAACACAGCTTTTAGCCATTAAGTCAAAGCCGGCCCCTCCGGGGTCGGCTTTTTACCTGACAGAATGACCCCTTCCACGACCCTTTCCACGATCCCTTTCATGACCCTTTCCACGATCCCTTTCACGATCCCTTTCATGACCCCTTCCACGGCCCCCACCCCCACTACCTCCAGTACTGCCTTGATCACCCGTTTTCCACCACTGGCCCCCGCCACGGACAGGTTCAACCACTTCAGGTGCCGTGGGCTCCCATGAACGAATAAATCCCACTATTGCCTGGATTTCTTCCTTTGTCATGCGGTCGCCCCATGCGGGCATAGGTGTATCAGGCACGCCAAGCGTAATGATCTGTTCGAGTGCACCATCATTGATTTTGGCTAAAAATCCTTTAACATTCAGAGAAGGCACTCTTCTTCCCTTTCCCTGTCCGTCAGGCCCATGGCATTGCGAGCAGTTCGTGGCATATAATTGTTTCCCTTTGACAAGCGATTCCTTTGTAACTGTAATTGTGGTTTTAGGAACGGGAATGCTGCCGGCCGGCACTCGATCCCACTCCTTGATTAATGCTATAAGAGCAGATGTTTCTTCCGGTGAAAGGATGCTTTCCCATCCGGCCATCAAGGTTCCGGGCTTTCCAAGTAACACTGTGCGTTTAAGCTTATCAGATGGCTTTTCACGGATTTTTGGATTGTTTAAAGCAGGTGCAAGGGTTGTCCCAAAACCGTCGGCGCCATGACATGCCACACATTTTTCTGCAAACAATGTAACACCCTGCGCAAGAACATCCCCACCTTCCATCTTTTTCAGCTTTTCGATAATCTTAGTATCAATCTCAGCAACAAAAGGCAGCAGGGGCTTCAAGCCCAGCTCTGCAACTATTTTTTTTGTTTCCAGCCAGTCTCCATATCGGATGAGCTTCACCAGCTGTCCTATCTGGTAATCGCTCAACGGGCCGCCATCCTCCTTACTCCATGCCGGCATAGGTGTCTTGAACAGACCGCGGGAGATAATTTTCGTCAATGTGGAAGGATCGCTTTTCCGCAGGCCCGGTTTGTCGAGTGGCGGGATGGAACCGATGCCCTCACCCGCCATACCATGGCATAGTACACAATTGTGTGCAAATGTCAGCATGGCATCATGAAGGTCGATGGACAACTGTTTTTTTTGTGCATTATCGATTCGCAGCGGCTCATTAAGAGCATATACCAGCAGTCCAATGACAATTACAATGGAAGCAATCATGCCAACCATAACCTCTGTATTACCGAATTTAATCACTTTGTCTTCATTCATTCATACACCACTTGAGAAGGATCAAACTGGTTTCGGGAAATTGTTTTTCTAGTATCTACTTTGACAATACCGTTCTCAATCAAAATCGGAAATAAATCCAATGGCCTCGGAGCCGGAGGATTAAGTATCTCACCTGTGGCGTCAAACTGGGAGTTATGGCAGGGACAGATGAATTTTCCTTCCGTCTGCATAAAGGGAACACTGCAACCCAGATGTGTACATCGCTGGTAAATAGCCAGGAAACCGCCATCTTCAAGCCGGGACAGATAAAACCTCCCATTGGTCACCGGTGTTACGGATTTTGGAGGAAAATCGTCTGTCGGACCTACAGTTATGATACTCCCGAAATCGCCTTCAGCCAAACGGGGTTTCATGTAGGCCAGCAGGATTCCGCCGATTTCCAGGGCCGTTATTCCGCCCAGGCCGGCCCATATCATTCCCATAAAATTGCGCCGGGAGACTTGTGTATCTTCCCCCTTTGTTGTTTCATTGTTTTGAGAACTCATTGAGACCCTCTCCATCTTTTCCAGGTTAATATTTTTTCAATTTACCCTACTGTTTCCCCAACCTAGTGAGGCGGCGGCATATCCCAGGGCCAATAGAAGTTCATGCCGGGTCCGCGAAAGAAGATACCGATTACCGTCAGTATAATAAGGGCTGTGAACAGGAATGAAAACAATGCCAAAATGCGTTCTTCGAAATTGCACTTCAACCATTGCTTGCTGACTCTATCCATTGCGAAAAGGGCCAGAAGCACAATCACAAGCGGAATGACTCCGTTAGAAATCAGCGGAGACCAGGTGGGCAGCCATTCTGTCCAAAAAAGTACAAATTCATCAAGAATGATCCAAACGGGCACACCTATTAAGGCCCATACGACTGCAAGAACAAGCATATAACGCCCTCGTCTTGAGCGAAAATATATTCCTGTGCTTTCATTTTCAAAGTCATAAAAGGGAAGTAAAAATAGAGCGAGCAGCGCTATGCCGGGGATGATGATGGCACCGATCAAAGGATGAAAATGAAGCAAGAGCTCTTGCAGTCCCATAAAATACCATGGGGCTTTTGCTGGGTTAGGGCTGACCGCAGGGTTTGCGATCCCTTCCAATGGCGCCGACACCAATGCGGACCAGCCAAGTAAAATCGCAAGTACTGCCACAGTGCATAAAAGTTCCCTGCGCACAAGGTGAGGGACAGTAGTAACCTTTTTTACATCCGTAATTTCTCCTTCATCCAGACCCTTCGGAATACTAAGTCCGCCGCCATCTTTGCGAATCTTCCACGAGTGGAAAGACATCAATATAACAAGGGCGATGGGGATGAAGCTGATGTGCATAGAATAGAAGTACAATAATGTCTGTGAACTAACTTCTGGACCACCGAGTAACATATGGCTCACAAAAGGCCCCACGATAGGCAGATAGCTGGTAAGGCTTGTGCCTACGGTAATCGCCCAAAAAGCCAGTTGGTCCCATGGGAGTAAGTAGCCGGTAAAGTTGGCTGCCAGCACCAAAAGCAGCATGGCTATACCTATCAGCCAGTTGTATTGACGAGGTGGGCGATGAGATCCGGTAAAGAAAACCCGTAACAGGTGTAGTACGACAACTACGACCATAAAGTTTCCGGACCAGTGATGGAGGTTGCGGAGAAGGTTGCCAAACCAGACATTTGTCCGAAGGTTGATAACATCTAGGTAGGCCTGAGGAGGTCTGGGAGTGTAATTCATTTCCAATAAGAGCCCAGTAATACCGAGAACCAAAAATAAGATGGCAGACATTCCCCCTAGTCCCCAGGTATATGTCCACTTTAACGTACGTTCAGGAATCTTAGGCGGATGGATATGAAAGATCAAATTATTAAGCACCATACGTATCCGACCGCGGTTATCAGCAGGTAATTTCTCAGGCCGGAAGCCATCTTGAAGGCGCCCGATAAAGGTAGGTTTTTGGGGACTGCTTTTAGGCCTCTTCATGAAATACTCCTGATCATAAATCTTAAGCTACTTTATTATATCAATATTATATCCTTTTACAAGAGCATATAATCACTTAGAAGTTTGAAAAAGCCGACCTTATACCGATCTAATGAATCTCATTCTTTTTACCCAATCTCCTGATTAAGTCAAATATTGTTTCCAACGGACAAATCCAACCACAAAAAATGGTACGGAATAGAATGGTTATAAAAAGGGTCGTTGAAAGAGCCATCAACATAAAATATCTTCTAAAATATCCATCCAAATCGATTCGCTGAGATCATCGATACGCCCTCGCACCAACGCTTTGCTGACAGCCGATGGTGTCGTACCGAGTCCTTGCGCCACTTATCTGCCGCTTATCCCTAGTTTGTCAACAGCCAGCCAGATCAAATACAAGCAGGTGGATATGGTTTGATGTAACCATACAATCTAACACACTTAGACCGTGGTATCTTTTCTTGGCCTGGAAGAGCCACTCAATCCATCTGCGCCGATCTCTTGGAAATTTTAAAAGGAATTCTCTCTTATGGCATCGGTGGATTATATGCCAGACATGGCCGGTAGATAATGCCTTTTTACACATGCCATTTTTTGATAGATTCTCTTAATAGGGCAGTTTAGAATAGGAGAATTCAGAATTGGTATTTCAAATCATAAAAACCCAAGCAGAGATAAGGGTTTCCTGTCACCTCCGGTCTTTGAATCATGAGACAAAATAAGTTTCTTTTCAACTTTTATCCCTTTAAATTGCTGTCTACCTTTTCCTTTCCCTCCAATTTCAATGACAATTCTATCATCCTCGTACTCCACCAGAAAATCCGGAGTCTTCGCTCCTCGTTTTGTTTTCAGGTAATGGAACTTGTAACCTTTTATCGTAAGCATCTCTGCAAAAAAGTCTTCCCGGATTGCCCCGACACACTGGTTCCACTCCTTGTACAGGAGACGAAACGGAAGAAACATCAAGACTTTGGGCTCTTTCAGCACATTGGTTCCTTCCGGATAGATCGGGTTAAGAATAAAGGCCTGTGAGAGCAGCTTCACAAATAATTCAGCCTTATACTTCGTTATTCCTAGATTTCTGGAAATGGATGAAAAATTGATCCCGTCTACCTCTGATTTTCCGATAAATGATAATGTTTTTTCGATCTTATCAATATCCTCAAATCTGAGGTTAGATACCAGTGGTATATCCTTGCGAATGACTTTCTGACAGATATTTTTAAGAATCGGTAGCGGGTCCGGCTCTTCAAGGGCAAACGGGAAGAGTCCGCCTCTTAAGTAGTCATCAAATAGATAGCCTAATCGCATATGATCTGCTGTCCATCGACTGTTAATAATATCATGGATAGTAATGGATGGAATCTCAACATTTTTTAGAAAAGACAGATACTCTCTGAAAGAGAAGGGATACAGAAACCGCAATAGAACTCTACGAGAGAGATCATAAGCGGACTCAAATAGAGACAACGCTACTGAACTTGTGAATATTATTCGTACTTCAAAGAAATCATAGATCTTTTTTAAATCTCTAAGATACGTTTTACAGAAATGGATTTCATCTATTAAAAGGATTTTTATCTTATACTGATCCGAAAGAATCCTGGCCATTTGAGATAGATCGGATTCATCTAAAGTATCGGCAGACAAATAAAATGAATCAGGCTGTGAGGCAGCCAACTGTTTGAGTAGAACGGTTTTACCCACCCCTCGAGGTCCCACAATGCCGATGAAATGCTTACCGGGTTCAGATCGGATTTCGTTGAAAAGATAACGAACCCTCGGGAACTGTTTGCTTTCCACCTTTGCACGTTCGTTCAATTCCAGCAGTTCAGATATGTTCATTTGGTTCCTCCAATGTGCTGGACTGCAATTATCTACTGTTCCATTTTAACCCAAACGTACACTCTGATCATTTTTTAATTAATTTTTTACATTATGGCGACAAATATTACAAAATGATATTCATTTTGTCAAATCTTTATCTAAAAAGCTTAATGGTTTCGTAAAAAGCTTGGCATCTTGAGCGGTTTTTACCCGGATAAGATAGACTCCATCTCTCGGATAAGCGCTTCTTCTTTTCCCTTTATAATGGTGGTGGCGGCTGCCAGGCTGTGACAGGCATCGGAAAATCCTCCCAGCCTGTCGGTGGCTTCGGGCAGCAGCACATTCAGGCCCACAGCCTGCCCCTGCCGGATCTGATCTTCCAGAAATTGCGAAACCCGCATGGATATTTTCACCTGGTTCAATTTGAAATCACCCAGCCCCGGAATTTCATCGGGTATCAGTTGGAACCCGGCAACATATCGCTGGGGGTCGATAAAATGCTTTTGTTTGATGGCTTCGCAAAACGTGCCGATCATCTTTACCCCCATGGGCGAAAACCGGTTTTTCACATGAAACCACTGAATATGGGGGGTTTGCTTCAAATCTCCGGCCTGAAGTCTTGAGATTTCTTCATCAAAGGCCGCATGCTGTATGGACTTTAAGGCATCGTACATCCGGTCCGATTCCGGTGATGGGCCTTTCAGGCAGACCCGAATCCCCATTTCCGGTCCCTGCTGATAATAGCCGGCTGCCCCCAGAATGTTCAGGTAAGCGGTCATCTCCTCGCAGGGTACTTGCCCGCCGGGTGTGTTTAAAATATACTGTTCTCCGGTTCCATGCGTTTTGATTTCCAGCATTTTTTGGGAAACGGCTTCCAGAGCCACATCACGATTGCAGCTTACCAGGCGGTTGTTTATGAAGAAACCATCGCCCACCGCTCCTAATACCGCCATGTGAGCCAGGTTGCGGTTGTCGGGGTCCATGGTCCGGGCAAAGAGATAACAGGTGGTAGAAGCGGTAATATCCCGATCTCCCTTAAGGCCGAAGAGTTCCGGATCAAGGTTGTGAACGTTTGGATCACAAGACGGCCGGGCCACGTGATGGTCCAGAATCAGGGTCAGGTTTTTTCCCTGGTTGAGTTCGCAGAGCATCGGGGCGATCCGGCCCGCAAAGTCGGCAAAGACGATGATCCGCCCCTTTTTTTCGTAAATTTTTTTTAACACGTCCGGATATGGCTTTTCCAGGCAGACACGCCGGGTTTCATACCCCGCTCTTTCAAAGGCCCGGGTCAGGATCGCGCCGGAACTCAAGCCATCCGCGTCGTTGTGATGAAAGAGGTGAACTGTTTTAGAAGGCCACTTCTTCAGGGCCTGGATTGCTTTCCGCATTTCTTTGATTAATTGATCCACCATTTTCGTTCCTGTAAGGTTTCCTCACGAATTTTCTTTAAATCGTCCCGATCTGCGAAAGTTGCCTCACGATACCCCTCCTTATTAAATTTTTCAATCGCAAACTGCTGATTAACGGTTTGAATATATGAAGCGGTTATGTTAACCTTATAGTTGCATAAATAATCCATTTAAGGCAAAAAATGTTTTATCTTTATCATTTCTTAGAGTCAGGACACAGGCTGAAATGAAGAAGACCTTGCAAACCCAGGTGTTGATCATGGGCGGCGGGATAACCGGTACCGGACTTGCCAGAGACCTTGCGCTACGCGGTGTTCGGTGCGTGCTGGTTGAGCAAAAAGATATTAATGCAGGGGCTTCGGGTGCAAATCATGGGCTCCTGCATAGTGGCGCCCGTTATGTATCGAACGACCGGACGAGTGCCACAGAATGCTGTAAAGAAGGAAAAATTTTAAAACGGCTTGCATCACACTGCATTGAAGATTCCGGCGGACTGTTCGTGGCGGTTGAGGGGGATGATGAAAAATATGTGTCGGATTTTCCTCATTTATGTTCCCAATGTGACATTCCGGTACAGACATTAGACATCAGGGACGCCCGGGAAATGGAGCCCGCTCTTTCCAAAAAATTAATCGCCGCTTACCAGGTGAAGGATGCATCCATTGATCCTTTCAAGCTCTCAATGGAAAATATCTCCCAGGCGCAGGATCTGGGATGTCACTTGCTGCGCCATACAAAAGTGATTGGGTTCATCCAGGAAAAAAAAACGCATTAAGGCGACCCGTCTGTTGAACATGCTCACCGGCAAAGCGTTTTTCATCGAAGCAGAACAGGTCGTCAACGCCACGGGTGCTTGGGCCGGGGTCGTTGCAGGTCTAGCCGGCGTCTCCATCGATATATTATATTCCAAGGGCAGCCTTTTGGTCACTCATAATCGGATTACCACGCGGGTGATCAATCGATTACGTTCCTCATCGAATGCAGATATTTTGGTCCCCGGCGGTACGGTTTCCGTTCTCGGAACGACATCCATCCGGGTAAACACGCTGGACAACATTCATCCTAGCATCGAAGAAATGGACTTTATTGTGGGTGAAGCTGCTGCGATGATCCCTGTTCTGGAAGCGACACGCTATATCCGGGCTTATGCCGGTGTCAGGCCGCTGGTCGGATCGAAATCCTCCATTGATGACCGACACGTCAGCCGAGGATATGCGCTCCTGAACCATGCGGAAGACGGCCTGGATAACTTTGTGACCATTACCGGAGGCAAGCTTACCACCTACCGTTTAATGGCCGAAAAGACAGCGGATTTGATCTGCCGCCGATTGGGCGTTTTTCGCCCCTGCCTAACCCGAACAGAACCTCTTCCCTCGGCCCGGATTGCCAAGTGGACTAAACCGGGCCTAGCCCCAAAACTGTGGGAGAAACACCATAAGCCCGAAGATTTTCTTGTTTGCGAGTGCGAAATGGTTCCCAAAAGCGTTGTGGATTCTCTCATTGCGGCTATTCATGAACAAAACGGCCAACCGGACCTTAAGGCTATCGGACTTCGCAGTCGAATTGGCAAGGGGGCCTGTCAGGGGACGTTTTGTGGACTCCGGCTTGCTGCTTATCTCTATGATAGGAGGGAACTGGACTCGGAGCAAGGATTAACCGCACTCAGGGAATTTCTTAACGAGCGATGGCGAGGGGTTCAGCCGCTTCTTTGGGATATGCCGCTCATTCAGGCTGAATTACAGGAGGCGCTGTATTGCGGCCTTTTCAACCTTGAACTATGTTTGATAAAGGATTGAACCGCTCCAAAGGCTGATGCAACGGCAAGACCGGAACCGCATTTCATACGCATCCAATCTTGGTGTGCCAATATGGAGCCGGCGGCAAAAAGCGTTTGAAAGGCGGGGCGGCCGGAGCTGTCCAGAGGACGGAAATCGTCGTCGATTTCCAGACCGGCCCGGTTGACCGGGTGTCCCCGGGGATCTAAAAAGTCGTTCCGATGCCAGGTCTTTCTGTCTTCGGGTTGGTGGACCGGCAAGTCGAAGATCGTTTCCCGAATACGCTTTCTGTATGCACGTAGTCCTTTTCCCAAAAACCGACCACTCGCCAGGATGACACATTTTGTTCGTATTGTATGTTCGACCTGATTGTTTCCGACGTTAAGAACAAAGTCGCCATCGGGTCCCGGGTGCGCTTTTTTGACCTGGTTTTGTAAAAAAAGTTGAACCCCTTTGGCGCGAAGATTTTGTTCAAAAGCATGCTGAAGACGAAAGCCGGGAATAGAAGGCGGCATGGTGGGAATTTCGAATACGGGAACCCCGATTCGTTTCTGAAGAGCGGAAAGCACCTCGCCGGTTCGGTATAAGCCCAAAATTGCAGGCATTCCCACAGCCTTTACATCTTTAATAAGGGGTTGCAATAGCCGGGCAAATTTTTCCCGGGGTTGCGACAACTCAAGGTCAAAGGCCATGCGCTCGGCAAACACTTCGCTCATATGTTCGGTGCCTGGAAACACGACGCGAGCAGTGCGCAAATTCGGCCATACAGGGTGAAGGGTGGCTGCAATTTGCCGGGCGCTGAAACCCTTCAGCCCCTGAATGTCGATGAGCACGCAGGGACTCTTTTTCCCCATGAGCTCTACCCCCTTCCACATGGTTTCGGGCACGCAATAGGTTTGTTTGATTGTTCCCAGAGCGGTAATAATTTCGGAGTTTCTCTCCGGTTGCCGCTTATAAGAAAGGCCCGCATTCTGAAGAAAGAACAGTAATTCTTCGAAAGCTGAGCGGATGTCTTCTTTTTTTACACGGGCATAAGGATGTTTGGGGATATCCCGAACCACGGCATCGATCCCGGACCATGGGTTTTGCCAGATCTGTTTATCCGCTACGGGGTGCACGCCCATCAAATCGAAAAAGCCGCTGGCAAAAATGATTCCTCCGGTGCTGCCGATCTGGACGGTAGATACTCCCCGGTTAGCCGAAAAAAGGGCGGCGGCCATCCCGGCCATCCCGGTACCGATGACCGTTAATTCACACTCTATGGGTTCTGAATGCGACATCGTCGTTGAGGGTTCTCCGTTTCCTGATGCCTTCCGCTCTGCGGGAGGGGTACTCACTTAGAATAAGATCATACATTTTTGCGGATTTAAAAACAGATAGAGTTCCTGTCCTTCTTCCTGCGGCAGGTGATGCGGAACCTGTACTCTGATCATGGTGTTATTTACGCTTACGAAAAAGTACAGTAAGTTACCCAGGTACGCCCTGTGGGCAATGGTACCTTTGAAGAGATTCTCCCGGGCCTGCGGCGGTTCTGTAGATACTTCCACATCCTCAGGACGTATCGAGGCATACACTTTTTCTCCCGCTGATGTGGTCGTATTGCCGGACGTTGTGCACAGGATTTTTTCGCTCAATTCGGTGCGAACGTAAACGCCGGTGGCGTCCGGGAGGACCTCGACGACTTCCCCGGACATGAAATTCATGGTGCCGATGAAATCGGCCACAAATTTATTGGCGGGCTTTTCATATATCTCGTGAGCAGTGCCGATTTGCACGACGTTTCCTGACTCCATGATGACGATGCGATCCGAGATCACCATGGCTTCGGCCTGATCGTGGGTGACGTAAACCGACGTGATGCCCATGCGTCGAACCAGGCTTTTGATTTCAAATCTTAATTCTTCTCTGAGCTTCGCATCCAGGTTGCTCAAAGGTTCATCCAATAGTAACACTTTTGGATTGGTGACCAGCGCCCGTGCCAGCGCCACCCGTTGTTGCTGGCCACCGCTCAATTGGGATGGGTATCTGTTTTGCAAGCCCTTCAAACCCACCAATTCCAGCACCTTCAGCGTTTTTTCCTGGATACTCTTCTTGGATATCTTCTGAAGTTTCAAGCCGTAAGCGACATTGTTGAAGACTTTCATATGCGGCCAGACGGCATAGTTTTGAAACACCATACCGATTCCCCTTTTTGACGGCTGGACAAATCCTTCCGAAAGCATCGGCTGGCCGTCAATAATGATGTCGCCTTCTTCCGGTTTCTCCAATCCGGCGATGCAGCGCAAGGTGGTTGTTTTGCCACACCCGCTGGGCCCAAGAAGCGTTAACATTTCTCCCTTGTTCACTTCAAGTTGTATGTGATTAATCGCCACCACCTTCTTAAAGCGCTTAAACAGGTTTTTGATCTCGATAAATGCCATTAAATTTTTCTCCTTGTAGGTT
>Ga0255376_1052_pt1 | contig 10669 bp, 10 predicted proteins | sample ANMaggSeSYBR01C3_FD_182095 | JGI IMG/M metagenome (GOLD analysis project Ga0255376, IMG submission 182095) | Sediment cell enrichment communities from methane seep in Santa Monica Basin, California, United Staets - ANME aggregate JGI... | ecosystem: Environmental > Aquatic > Marine > Cold seeps >...
GTGCTATCTCCATCATGGGATCTTTGATAACAACGCCTTCGTGTTCTATCTTCCCAAGTTCCCTGATGATCTCACTTATCCTTAAGGGAGCTTCTTCCTTTGGAAATTCGCCAAATAGCCTGACCTGTGTGAATCCGTATTCCTCTGCAAGTTGCCTTCGCTCATGAAGCGGAAGAGGAATGCCACTATGTTTATGTCTGATATCGAAAACGAAAAGTTCAAGGGATTCGACATTGTATATCTTCTTTGGGATATAAGGATTGTCAGGACCTACCATCTCGCCGTGGAGCACAAGTTCCGGATGTTCTTCAAAAAAATCAATATCCAAAAACTTCTGTGCCCTTTCAGTAGAGTAAGGACAAACATAACCTCCGCGGGTTATGGCAATGATCTTCTCGTCAACTGTAACGATACGCACATTAAAACCGTTCATCTTCTCTTCGACACAGACTGTCTCGACATCAGAAAAGTGAGCTTCTATAGCAGGTTTTAACAGCATGGCCCGGTGTATCTTTGGAAATCCCATTATAAGTTCAAAACAGCCGTTCTTTTGCTACAGAACTGATCCGCTGTCAATATGAGAAATAGATGTATCAAAACGAAAAAGATGCTGATGTTCTCCCCAGAGCTGCAAAAGCTCACGCTTTTGTAATAATTTCTGGAGTTTGGAAAGGGGCAGGTCCAGATAATCTGCAGCTGCCCTCACATCCAATCTGATACGATCAGCATCATCAGGTCTCATTCTTTCACTGTGCAAACGCACTAATAATGTTCCTTCTTGTAATGAAACCTACCATATCTCCTTCAAGGTTCATTACCGGCAAACCCCCGATCTTTTCCTTGAGCATCATCGCTGTAACATCCGACATCAGAGTGTTGGATTGCACGGTCTTGACACCTCTTTTCATAATATCTTCGATAATGAGGTTCTTAATACGCGAATCTTGCTGATTTCCAGAAACAATATCCCTGAAAGCACGCATTGACTTAGCGATGTCCTGTTCAGTGACAATACCTACAAGTTTGCCATCCTCAATAACAGGGAACCTTCCAATATCTTCATCAAGGATTATGTGTCTGATATGGCTGACCCTGTCTCCTGGATGTACGATTATAGGTTCCTTGTTCATTATCTCAGCAGCATAACCATCGATCTGACTATTGTTCAGCACTTCATTTGGTGTAACCCAACCGACAATCTTCTCATTCTCGCTTACAATTATAATACCGCGGTCCTTTGCCATCAGTATAAGTGCGTCGTCCACATCCATATCAGGAAGGACCTTTACGAATTTATCTGAAACAGCGGTTGCTACATGGAGTGAAGATGCAGGTTTAGCCCCTTTCTTTCGTGTACCAAGTTCTTTGGTAATACCTCTCATTGTAAGTATGCCGATAAGATTATCGTCATAACATCAAGCGCATGGGATATCGTGTCTGCTTTATCAATAGATATCGGTTCTACCATTATGTCCTTCACTTGCATATCTTCTCACCTCTTTTATTTCGTGACGTCAGATCACTAATCTATCACAAATTTCTCAAATATCCATCAAGCTGCTCTCATGATATCTGTCCTGCTGACAATACCGACGATCTCATCATTTTCAGCAATAGGGATACCTGTAATGTTCCTTTCCACCATGATCTTTGCAGCTTTTGTGATATCATCTCCAACATCCAGTACAGCAAATATGTCGCTCATTACATCCTCTGCCACAAGAGGGACAGTCTTGACATATCTGTATATTTTCTCACCAGCGGGTTCTGATTTTCTTGCCATCTTTATGTTCTTTGAAGGAAGTTCTCCCTCATTATCTGCAAGTACCTGCAGTGCAAGTTCTCTTGTCGTTATAATTCCAACCGCTTCCCCGGAATCATCTGTAACAATAAGCTTGCTGACATTGGTATTTTCCATTTCATCGATCACGTGGTTGAGGGTGTGATGCCTGTGAACAAAAATAGGATCTGCTGTCATGATCTCACCCAGATCTTTCTTAACAGGGAGTTCAGACATGCAGCGAATTATATCCACTCTTGTAACAATGCCCACAAGTTCTCCATTGTTGAGCACAGGGATGTTATTGATATCGTTATCGACCATCAATGCCGTTGCTTGAGGAACAGATGCATCTTTATAGATCGTAACAGGGTCTTCTGTCATTATCATCTTTACAGGAACCTTGTCAATAGGTCTTCGTCTCCACATTGGTTCTGCCTGGGCCAGGCGTCTTCCAAGATCGGATTTAGTAACGATACCTATCATCTTTTTGCCTTCCGCGACAACAATTGTGCTTATCTTATGTCTAAGCATCAATTTCCTTGCATGTGACACAGGCTCTTCCGGCTCCATTACATATACCGGGGAACTCATGATGTCTGATACATTCATATCTCATCCTCCTTTGTTTGTTAGTTATTCCTGTGGAAATAAAATTCATTCAGCTATTGCTCTTAGGATATCCCTCTCTGTGATTATACCACAAAGCTCTTCATTATCGATTACAGGCAGGGATCCAACACCATGTTTGAGCATGAGGCTGCTAGCTTCTCCGAGGTCTATATCAGAAGTGGTCCATACTACATCCTTTGAGACCAATGAACTGATATGAACATCCATTGCTTCATGGAAATTACCGGTGACCAAATTCTCAAATACCTCTCCGTTCCCGAAAAAGTTCATAATGGCCGATGCATTGACAACTCCTATGAGTATATCCTTCTTTACAACAGGAAGTCTCCTAAAGTTGTTCTTGACCATCACTTTAGCAGCATCTCCGATCTTCATATCAGCAGACGCCTTTTCCACATTTTTGCTCATGTGACCGGCAACTGACATATTAGTGGGAAGTCCGCTTGCAAACGTTAAGAAGTCCTTCTCAGTGCATATTCCACAAACATGATCTGTGCTATCAACTACAGGCAAGCTTCCTATGTTGTGCTTCAGCATGAGCTCAAAGGCTTCCTTGATATTGCCGGTGCTATGAATGGACACTACGTGGGGTTGCATTATCGAACTTATATCAGCGTTGATAGCAGCCAGCAAGTTCCCTTTGTATTTATTTTCAATAAGTTGGCTCTTATCTCCCCCAAGGAAATCGATTATGTCAAAAGATGTAATGATACCTTCAATTTTGTTTGTGCCAGCGTTTGTGATAGGAATATGCCTGAACTTCCTTTCTGTCATTATCTTGATGGCATCAATGATCTTTGTTGTAGGCGGGATTGTAATAACATGCTTAGTTGCCACAGACATAATATCCCCTTCATGCTCTGATATCTTCGCATGGAAATCGAAAGCCCTCTTATCCATTGTTTCATTAGTAGCAAACTGAACAGGATCCTTTTTCTTGCTACCTACAGGGCCATTGTTTTGAAGTTTCATTTTATCCTCCTTATTTTTTTCCAATAATTAAGTATTCCATTGGCTGTACGAATTTTGGAATAAACAAAAAGCCATCCAAAAATATTGAAAGGTCTGTGGTTACAGTCCTAATTGTTTAATTTTTATTTCTTGATAGATTCGCCTCAGTTATGCTAGGTCATAAAGCAGAATAAACACTCATAAAGAAGCACGCAGTATATCGGTCCGGGCCACTATTCCTGTTACTTTCCCATCATCAACAACCGTCAGTCTTCCGATATCATAATGGAGCATCTTTTCAATACACTCTTTTACACTGGTGTCAGAAGCCACTGTATAGGCAGGAGTTGACATTATCTGTTCAACTGAAGGAACGTCTTTGGACTGTGTTTGATTTTTCTCACTAATGGCTGGCCTGACAAATCCGGATCTTATGATATCCCTTATAGTTATCATTCCCTGAAGTTCATGAGAATTGGTGACCACAGGTAGACCGGAACAATTCGATGTAAGTAGGATCGGCCATATTTTTGTAAGAATGTCCTGTGGGTTACAGCTAATGACATCAGTTGTCATGACATCAGCTGCAACTTTGGTATTTATCTTATGAGATCCGATATTTGCAAGAATATCTGAATTGCTTACCATTCCAACTATCTCTTTATCAGTTTCAGATGCCACTACTGGGCAGAGCCCGACATCTGATGCAATAATAAGTTTTGCAGCATCCATAATGTCTGTTTCTTGCGTTATAAGCGGGCAATCATTCACGAATCCCTCAATGGTTACATTGGAACGTGTGGATGTGATGTTGAGAATATCCTTATCTTTAAGGATACCAACCATCTTTCCATTGGCATTGGTTACAGCAAGACCTCTAAGAAAATGGTCTCTAATTAACTGCCGTGCATATGTCATGTTGTCGTGCTCTTTAACACTAACAGCATCCTTGGACATAATTTCGTTGACTTTCATATAAAACCCCCGTTCATATGAATCAGACAAAGAAGCTTCATCTTCATCTTTTATTCTTCTTCTTCTCTACAATCTTCGCATAGTATAAGACCGTTAAATTGATTTAGATCATCCACATGTGATCCACACCTTTGACATACCCCCCTTTCAATGTCAATAGTTTCTACGGCATCCTGCTCTCTATTTATCTCTATAAGGTCTTCCAGAATTGTATTCAGACCCGGAGATACTGTAAGGATGTCCCTGTCGGTAACAAGTCCTACGATCGTCTTCCCATTGGTGACCGCAAGCCTTCGAATATGGAATTTCACCATCATTTCAGATGCTTTTATGACACCTGTATTTGGTTTCACTGTTAGAATGGGTGATGGCATTATTTCTTCAGCATTTACGGTGTGGGGCATGGTATCTTTTACCATTACCTTACATACCATATCTCTTTCAGTTATAATGCCTGTAGCTTCACCATATTTTGTTATGATGACGCTATCAATATTCTGTTCATCCATAGCCTTGGCTACTTCAAGAGCTGTGCTTGTCACATCAAGGATAAAGACGTCCTTAGTCATTATCTCATGAACGGTAACATCTTTCAGGGTCTCTTTGATAGACCCGTCCGCCGCAATGTTCCCTTTGGTCACCATGACCATAAATATCACCCTCCTATGCTACTAATTGAATTCCCACATTCAATTACATAAAAGTTCTACTTTATAGCATATATAGGTGCTTGTTTTTACTTGATTGTTATTCTTGTACGGTTTCCAGCGCTTAGTTCTATATCCTCGTATCCGGATTTTGAGTATGCATCAATTATTTCGATGGGTGTCTCAATGTCCAGTTCATCCACAAGAAGGGCATGATCTCCCCACAGAGCAACTCGAATACGGCCGGTATCATCAGATACATAGATGTTTGAGACCATGTTGCTGGTTCCGTCATCCTTCTCGAACTCTCTCAGTTCTCCAAGACCGGAAACAAATCCTTTTATTGAATAGGATTCGCCGGGTATGATATCGGTGATAGGTGTAAAGCTCTCTTTGTACTCGACATTTGCTTCGGTCTTTCTGAGAACACCATGGTTTCCGATCTGTACCTCAACCTGCTGGCTGAAGTTATTTGTTCTTGCATATCCGTTGATTATCTCAACAGCATCATCAAGGTTCAGGGAAGTGGTGGAATCTACTTTTTCGTCCCACAGTGTTACGCGTATCTTTCCGGTTTCGTCACCTATCAGTATATTCATGACGCGCCCAGGGTTCCCATCCTTTTTCTGGAAGTTCCTGACATCAGAGATATCCAGAAGTTTTCCTGAGATGTTGATGTCGGACATACCGTCCTTTATGTCGGCTATCTTGTGTGACTGCATTCTGACCTCTATGTTCTGGTCGGTTTCACGCATCAGACCGTATTTACCGATGTTTATGACCGTTCCTCCGGAATAGCTATCCTCTTTTGCGTAACCTGTGATCTCCAGACAATCCCCTACATCGACGCTACCGTTCGTGATGATATCTGCACGGTCATCCCAGAGAGTGAGCTTTATGGAGCCTGTTTCGTCTGCGACCTTAACAGTTCCTACTCTGCCAATGGTACCATCGTTCCTATTGAACTCGCGTACATCAAGAACAGAGGTGACCTTTGCTACAAAGCTCACATTGCCTATCTCAGCAGTTATATCTTTTATTTTGATGATATCTTTTACAGTATCTGTGACCCCAAGATCATGAGCAACAAGCATTGCTGCTGTCTTCATATCACAAAGACCGCTCATTTGGTCTACTTTTTCATCGACCCTCTTTCTAAAATCGTCTTCGCTGATAATGCCTCCAAGCTTATTGTAGATCTCAGTTATCTCGTCCATTGATGACACCTGTAAATAGTATTAAAACGGGTCCATAAGAATTATCCAAAACTTATAGGAAAAAGATAGGCTGTTTCCTTGTTTTGTAATAGCATAGGCCTCGGGTAAGTTTAGTTCGATATGATATAACCCTAACGAAAGGCAGGTCATACATTATTTTGCAGAAATCCGTTCTTATTTTCTATTATCCGCTTTCTGATGCGTGGATGTAGATAAAGATATATTAAGTATAAAATGCATTTGCATTTAGATAGCATGATTCGCAAGTGTAATGAGCATGGATACTTCAGGGGCGAGTTTTGTCCGGACTGTGGTGAGAGCGGAAGGTATGTACTGGATGATGAACGCGAAGAGCGTCTCGGAAGGTTCATTTCAGGCGCATTGAGGCACTTTCCTGATGATGTTGGACTCACTATGGACGAACAGGGTTGGGTCAATATGGACCTGCTCTGTGACATAATGGACCGCCGCTACAAATGGGCGACAAGGGAACGGCTTATTTCTCTGATCGAATCTGACCTGAAAACTAGGTATGAGATAAAGGGTTCCAAGATAAGGGCAAGATACGGTCATTCCGTTAATGTGGAATTGGACTATCTTGAAACTGAGCTTCCATATCTTTACTATGGTGTCAGTCAGGAAGAGGTAGATATGCTTCTTGATACTGGTATTGCTCCTATGAGACAACGTTATGTACATCTTAGTACAAGTTATGGGAAGGCGATAGAATCAGCTTCGGTCCATACTAAGAATCCGGTAGTGCTTGAGGTCGATGTGGATGAGGCACAAAATGATGGATTGCATTTCATGTTGGTCAATGAGGGTATTGTGCTAACAGATGGTGTTCCACCGGAATATCTTAGGGTTGTGGAAACTGAGGAATAAGCTTTTTGAAGCTTATTGAATTGAAATTTCCACTGTACCTTTTCTTTTTTCTGTTTTGAACTTTACATCAAGGAATTTTTCTGTGACCCAGATGTTGGTCCTTGTATGGGGTGCTATTTCTTTTACAGTAAAAGAACCACCTTCCGCAAGTCCGAGATAGGGGATAAGCTGGTCTGCAAGATGAATGTCAACGGAAGAAGGGGTTAAAAGTTCATCCAGAAGGGATGTAGCAGCATCACCGCCTACCTTTTCTGCTGTTATTCCTCTTTTACCGGGCTCGAAAGAGCCTTTCATTCCACAATATAAAGTTATTCCACTACCAGTGGATTGAAAGTCAGTACGGCATGTTTCTATTGAACATTCATAGCCGGCATCTTCAAGAATGGCCTTTGCTTTGTCGGCCTGCCTCTGTGCAACATGGTCAGGCAGATTGGAGCAATGCGATATTCCACGAATGGTCCCTCTTTCTTCTGAAAGTTCATGAGGCACTAAATGTGAAGGCTCGATCATTGCCTTAACACTACCTCCACCACGCGGGTAGTATCCTCTTTTTAAAATATCGATGTTGCATCGGTAGCCCATTTTCGAGAGGGCATTGAGTGTGACATTATTAAGATAATCGATACTTGGTGACCATGAAACATCAGTTCCCCCTTTTATGTCAAGTTTGACCTTGGTGTCAGAATAAGCAGCAATGGGCATTATGCATTGTAATAGTAAAGCTATGCTTCCCGCAGTGCCGATATCAATGGTATAGTTACCCCCCCTTATTTCCTGTGGAAAAAATGCAATATCCGTGGAGCCTATCTTAACTCCTTCTACTTTTGCATCACACAATAAGGCCGCTGTTCCTATTGCTTTTACATGTTGGGCTGAGAGTCCGGGGTTTGGCCGGTCTTTACGTATGTTCTTTATGTATGTTGCTTTTCCCGTAACAGCAGAAAGTGCTATGGCGTTTCTGACTATCTGTCCGCCGCCTTCTCCATAGGACCCATCGATATCGATCATGTTCTTGCCTTTATTTTCCTGAAAGCATCTTTAATTGCATACATAAGGGGGTCCACAACGGTAGATACCGGTGGTGCGTAACAGGTTTCAATTGAAAGCATTTCTTCAATTGTTGTCTTCTTCTTTATCATGAAAGCAAGGCTGTCAATTCTTTCTTTTACACCGCTTTTTCCGATTATCTGTGCACCTGTAAGGTGGTCTCCACTGAAAATAAGCTTGATGTGGATATCACTGCTGCCTGGGTAGTAAGATGCTTTTGTCACTCCTGTAGCGTAACCTGTGATGATGTCGATGTCTTCTGACCTTGCTCTTTTACTTGTAAGACCCACCGAGCCTATCAGGAGATCACCTGCAACGTAGATACTGGGACCCAGAAGAGGTTTGAGTACGGTATCTTTCCCACAGATGTTGTTAGCCATTATCGTAGCCATATGTCTTGCAGCAGGGGCGAGTTGGACAAGTGTTCTTTTGTTGGTGATAAAATCTGTTATTTCACAACAATTTCCGCCTGCAAAGATGTCGGTTGAAAAATTGCCGTCCACAAATGCTTGAAGGTGTTCGTTAACGATAATGCCTCCAAGTTCTCCTGTGGAAATACCTGCATTTTCTGCAAGCTCGACATCAGGTAATATTCCTGTGCTTATTATAACGATATCCGCTGGTATTCGTTCTCCTGAAATTAGAACGTTCTCCACCTTTTCTTTCCCTTCGATACTATCCGGTATATTGCCTGTAATGAGGGTTACACCTATGGACCTGAGGTATTCTGAAACTATCTCTGCCATATCAGGATCTATCAGACGTGAGAGAATTGCAGGACCGCGGTTGATCAGTGTTGTGTCTATCCCTCTTTTTGCTATGCCGGCTGCGGTCTCAACACCTATTGCACCGGCACCGATGATGACCATGGTCTCAGCGGAAAGAAGTGCATTTTCTATTTTCATGCCGTCAGCAAGTGTTTGCAGGGTGAACACTCCCTCCATTCCTATATATTTCTGTAACGGCTGAGGTATACGCTGTTTTCCACCGGTAGCGATGACAAGCTTATCGAACAGGATATCACAATTCTCAAGCTCTATCGTTCTATTGAGAATATCTATTGACAGGGCCTCAGTTTCAAGTTCTATGCCTATCCCCATCTTATCAAAGAAGTTAGGAGTTTTGACAATAAGAGAATCAAAATCATTTACTTTGCCTGACAGTTTGAAAGGTATCCCACATTCACTGTACGATATGTGAGCATCCTTTGAAATGACTATGACGGAAAGGTCCCTGCACCGCTTTACATGTGTAGCAGTAGTAAGTCCGGCAGCACCTCCGCCTATGATGGCAAGGTCGTATTTTCTAATATCTTTCATAAAGATAATTTCAAATGCATGTTATTAGGGTTTTGGCATTTGATGAGACCCGTATATGATAGAACCGAGGATAATAGTGTTGAATAACCGAGGATAGTAGAACAGTAAGATAATTGACGAGCGAGTTTGGGGAGTGGGGGGGTTATTGTAGTAAAAAATAATGTGTCCCGCTCGTCAGCGTCCCTATTATGTTATTGTATTTAAACATGTTGATTTATTACGATATTTGGGCTCTACATCAGACAAATTTAAACACGGTCGTCGTGTTTGATTTTAATGAATATACCGTGTTTATGGTGTGATCTTTATATTTTAAAGAGGATGCTGTGATGTATTCAATTACATCCAATTTATAATAATATAATGATCCTTATAATAGTTTTTCGAACACATTTTTGAAATCGTGGTGCAGAGGTATTTCAGAAATATCCAAAACCACAAAGTTATTAAAGTGTAAGGACTAATTAACCTATTGTGATTGGAATACTATCACACTAAAACTTAATTAATTTATCAAATATTCCATTGGGTGATTTATCCAATGGAAATAAACAGATTATCAAAATAAAATCTGGATCATTGTGGTTGCGCCATCACTTTATGCGCACCATTATCACATATTACAAGCAGAAGGAACAGTCGAGAGAGTCAGGCTTATTCATATTATAGGAATTGGACAAACGGCACTTTATAATTTGTGTCAATTGTCTATAGCTATTCAAAGGTTCGATATCAGCATACAGAATTATTCGCATTAACAGATGACACATCCATGTGCAATTGATGCACGAGGGAATTTAGGGATGTCTTATATATATGTGGATTATCTGGATAGTTGATGGCTTACTTGATAGTTCAAACTATGGGGAATTTGTTTGAATTGATGGTCAATAGACAATATCTGGCATATTACATGCAGCCGAAAGATCTTCTTTCTTCTACTCTTGAGATTCTATTTTGTAGTATGCATATTTGGTCCTATTTTGTTAGTCTGTTTAAACGTAGATCCTGCCTAATATGGCAACTACTGTATAAGAAGGAGATAATATGCAAAATACAGACACCACTAAATATATCATTCATTCAAAGATCAGCGCTGACGGAATAATTGAACGTCCTGATATTGTAGGAGCTATTTTTGGCCAGACAGAAGGTCTGCTCGGTTCAGATCTGGACCTGCGCGATCTTCAAAAGACCGGCCGTATCGGAAGGATA
>Ga0255376_1054_pt1 | contig 10596 bp, 5 predicted proteins | sample ANMaggSeSYBR01C3_FD_182095 | JGI IMG/M metagenome (GOLD analysis project Ga0255376, IMG submission 182095) | Sediment cell enrichment communities from methane seep in Santa Monica Basin, California, United Staets - ANME aggregate JGI... | ecosystem: Environmental > Aquatic > Marine > Cold seeps >...
AGAATAAGGCGTTGTTTGAGCCATTAGTGTGTAAGATTCTGCTTGTCCCTTTGCACTTTCAGGCAGGAAAGTGAAGTGGTCTGATACAATTTTAGTATTCTTTTCGGTAAAAGTTCCTTTACCCCAGAGTCCATCATTGTTTAAGAATAGAGAATCAGTAAATATTGCTTTATTGTAAACTAAAACGCCATCTTCTTCAATGGCATGGGCAAATCCAATAGAATTATCATTGTTTACAATTAGAGTTTCGCGGAAGCTAGGAACAATGCCACCAGATTTAAACTCACCTTGAAACTGCAGATCTTGATCGGATAGTTTGTTAATATTGTCAATCGTAAATGGATCAACCTTGATATAGAAATTATCTTTTTTGTAGACGCTATTATGAATATATGCCTTGTCGTAATAAAGGTAGGATGAGTCGTAAGAATTGAAGATGGGGTACTCTTCCATATATTTATTCCCAGATTTATTTGAAGGATCGTCAATCAGAAGATTGGCTGTAGCATTCTTCACAATATTTTCGAGGAATATGGCGTTTCTTTTGGCAAATTGGCCTTTGTCATCAGTTGGGATATAGGCTTTTAAAGAATCAATTAGTCCCATGTCAACTTTGAAATCATCATAGGAGAAATTGAAGTTTTTACCATACATATTAAGTGGTCCCGCTTTTACTAAACCATTAAATTCAAAATCTCGATTTTTCTTGACCAGTAGTTTTCCACCTTGAGGAATAAAACTGACATTTTGTGAGTTACTGACCGATACCTGATGAACACCATTGATTTGCAGGTGAAAATTTTTCAGATTAAGTGTCGCATCATCTTGAAGTTTCTCAGTATTAGATGAAAAGTGGATAACATCGTAATCTTGTTTTCCCATTGCTGCAGAGATGTAATTACTACTACGCTTTTCAATAGTGATTTCATCTTCAGATGCATCGTAATTTACAAAGCCTTGAAATGAGAGACCAATCACTTGTTGGCGAATCTGACTGATTGGCTTTTTGATGTAATTGGCATATTCCTCTGTCGTAAACGTGTTGGAATACGTGTCTTTGGCAAATTTATAGAGTAAAACCAAAGGGTGTTTATCATCCATCCCCTGAAGTCTCATGTAGTGATTGTTTGTAAAATAATTTAATGATTCAAATTTCGCCAGACGATGTGAGGCGCCTTTCATCTTTTTAAAATGGATGATGTTTTCGTCCATTTTCCAATGTAGAATTCCAAAATCCATCAGTAGGTTATGGTAATTGTTAAAATAGGGACTCTGAGACATGCCAGTTCCATCTCTAGTCAGAATCAGGACTTTATCTTCAGTAAGTATTTTTAAATATAGGTTAGGGTGGTAAATATTGAATGTATCCAGATGCAGAGTGATCTCTGTATCTTTTCCTAGAATTTTGTTGTTCGAGAAACTAAAATGTTCCGATGAGGCTTCAATAAATAAGGTGTCGTTTCGGGTCAGTTTTATAGTAGCAGGCTGTTCAGAATTACCTTTCCCAATAAATTTTGCGCCTTGTATTGCAATACCTCCTCTATAGCTGATGTTCTCGAATAAACTGTCTATTGATATGTTTTGGTCAAAGGATTTGAACCTGGGGTAAGTTGCAGAAGCAGGGTTTTTAACAATATTGACTTTCTCGATTAAAGAACCTGATACGAGATCGTTAAATAGTAGTTTGTTACTGTATTGAGCTGTATCAATTTCTATTTTTGGTTTGGTAATGTCTATTTTATAGTCTTTAAACTCGGCATATTCGTCACTTGGAGATTTTCCAGCTCTGGTCCATGCAATTTTTCCCTTTTCACCTTTCCATTTTTTTTCGAAAGGGTAGTAGGCTCCACTTGTATTATATATACAGCAGCTATCTTTTTGTGAATAACAAACGAGTTCTGTTGCATTGAATACAATCTTAAGCGTATCATCATAGATATAATGAAAATCGTTTGATCTCGTTTTCCATTTTGTAGAGAAGGATTTATATAGAAGTTGATCTTTGAGTAAGTAGTAAGTCTGTTTTAGAAAGCCATTGATGTTTTTAAGCTTGGCTTTAGGTTTAGTTAGTTCATGAAGTAAGCCTTTTTCCCAATTGGAATAATCTTTATCACTTAAGCCTTTCTCCTCAAGTAAAATAAGACTGTTAAAGTAACCGTAAAAGTCGGGTACGATACGGGCTCTTTTTTTTCTGAATTTTTTACAAATAGAAAGAATGGAATCTCTTTTTGCAGAAGACGATTGAGCCTTATCCCAGAAAATCTGAAATTTTGTGAAAAACTCTTTCTTTTCTTTTTTGTTTAAAGATGGATGATCCATCAGTACATCTATCTCACTTATTGTAATTGTAGAATCTTGATTGAAGGTATTCGCTTTAGTTAATAAGCTGCTTAATAAAAATCCTAAAAAAATAAGTGAGAATAGGTACTTCGACATTGTTTGTTATTTTTTGAATTCTGAAATTTATTTATCAAAAGATACGGTTTATTTCTTTTCAAAACGAACTGCAACCCAATTCTGATCAACCTTAAGGATAAAATATTTCAAAGCACCCATTGCTACCTTATAATATACATCTTCAGCTTCTTCCTTAGAATAGCCTGAAAGTTTACCTAGTTCTTCTGAAGTCTCACGAGCAGTATTAACCATCTCTTTCATCAAATCGTCGGCATCAACAACTGTTCCTTCACGCGATTTCATTTTACCTTCTGGCAATTCAACCATACCATAAGATAAGTGCTGAATTTTATCATGCCACTCGTATCCCAATTTCCCCATCACCAATGAAAGAACCTGAAAATGGTAATTTTGCTCATTACCCACTACGTAGATGTGCTCATCAATTTTAAACTCATTAAAACGCTCATAAGCAGTTCCAATATCCTGAGTCATGTATACCGATGTCCCATCATCACGAAGCAATAATTTATGATCTAAACCATCAGATTCCAGATCAGCCCAAACAGATCCAGTCTCTTTCTTATAAAGAACACCTTCCTCAAGACCTCGCATAACGATAGCCTTTCCTTGCTTGTATGTATCCGATTCGAAGTAAACTTTATCAAAGTCAACTCCCATCGTTTTGTAGGTGATTTCGAATCCAGCTAGTACCCAATCATTCATCTTACGCCAAAGAGCTACAGTCTCTTCGTCGCCAGCTTCCCACTTCACAAGCATTTGCTGAGCTTCGAGCAATAGAGGTGCTTTTTTCTTAGCCTCATCGGCTTCCATACCATTAGCAACTAAAACTTCAATCTCTTTTTTATACTCCTTGTCGAATCTCACATAGTATTTACCAACCAAGTGGTCACCTTTAATACCTGTCGATTCTGGAGTTTCTCCTTCACCAAAACGCAACCAAGCCAACATCGACTTACAGATATGAATACCTCTATCGTTCACAAGATTTACCTTGATCACTTCAAGACCATTCGCTTTTAAAATTTGAGCAACAGAATAACCTAATAAGTTATTTCTGATATGCCCTAAATGAAGAGGCTTGTTTGTATTGGGAGATGAATATTCAATCATCACTTTTCTAGCACCTTCAGTCAAAGGAATAAAACCGTAATTTTCTGTATTTACGGCATCATTCAAAACTGAAAGCCAATATGAATTGTCGATAACCAAATTCAAGAAACCCTTTACTATATTAAATGAAGGAATGGCATCGATATTTTCTTGTAGATAATTTCCAAGGTCATTAGCAGTCTCTTCAGGTGATTTCTTAGAGAAGCGTAAAAATGGGAAAACAACGACAGTTAAGTCTCCCTCAAATTCGCGTCTGGTCTTTTGAATCTGAACACTATCCTCTTCAACTTTCTGACCATAGCATGCACTTATGGCCTCTACTACTTTACCTTTAATAATACTTTCAATACTCATTTGGAAATTCTTTGTTCGGGAAATAAAATTGACCGTCTCAAATGGTTTATTTTACCTCCGCATGAAATTAAAATAATTCAAAATTAGTCTCTCCAATCTCTCAATCAACAGATCAATACTAATATTCGAATTTGCAAAGATAGCATGAATTCCAAAAAAACATATTTTCAATGTCTAGAAATCTTGTAAAAATCACTTATTTCGACTATATTAAAGTAAATAATCCTCGGGGCAAGCCCACGAGGCATTAATGAATATTCTTTAAGTTGGAATTATTTACTATTCTACAATATCGAATCGCAGAATAATAATTAGCACGAGGCAAGCCTCGGGAAATTTAACCCTAAGAGATCAAAATATTTGTTCTAATTTACTTACATCATCAAGGAACAAGTCTTTTTAAGAAATGTTTCTGATATAAAAACCCTGCCCTATGAACATAAATTTAAACGGACGCTGGCGAAATCAGTATAATTCTGAAATGAATTTAAGTATTGATGGTCAGAACATCACAGGAACTTTCCAAACTGGAATCGGACTTCCAAATTTTGAAGAAAAATTTGAAATCATTGGACGTCTTAAAGATAACGTTATTGCCTTTATGGTCGATTTTGGTCAATATGGTTCACTTGCCTGCTGGACAGGACGTGTAGAAGTTGATGATATTGGTGTGGTTATCCACTCCATGTATCACCTTTCACAATCTGATGGAAGCGATGAAGAGAAAATGGCTAAAGCTATTATAACTGGAGTGGGAACCTTTAGAAAACCATAGATCTCTACGTAGAATTATAATATCCACTTCACTAATAAAACGAGGCTTCCCAGAGCATCAATCATTAAATCATACTGGTTATAAAGCAGTTACAACTCATTCAATTCACACATATTTAACCTTCTTTAACTTAGTTTTTTTTTTCAAAATAGATTAAAGATGTATGTTTGTAATAGTAAACAAAGTTGATTTCTAAAATCAATTCTAAACTCTGAATCACATGGGTTTAGTCGTTTTCATAGGTTAGATTTAGGTTAGTAAGAAAACTCAGGTGGGGACCTGAGTTTTTTCGTTTAAACTAATCCCATCAGATATGCCTAATGATAATTAAATCCTTAGATCTGTCTTTTATTCTTTCTTTTTTTCAATTATAAATGCTTAGTTATTAGTTGTCGGTTATCGGTTGTCAGTTCTGTCGACTTTTTGACTTTTTGACCTTTCGCCTTTTTGACTTTATCCTTAAACCTTTCCTTACTTTATCCTTGAATTTCCTATAAGCTTTACATTCTTTTGATTGATAATTCTTATCTTGAGGCTTAATTAAAAAGAGAATAAAGAATCTGAATTTCCACTTGAAAAGAAATAGATAAATATGACTCAAGAAAAATACGACCTTATAGTAATAGGAAGCGGTCCTGCAGGTTTTTCAGCAGCTACACGTGCCATCGATTTTAAAAAAAGTGCATGTATTATTGAAGCTAACCATCTTGGAGGTGCTGGTATTATGAATGGAGCACTCACCTCAAAAACCATGTGGGAGTTATCAAAAGATTTCAATATTGCATCCTCAGTAAATAGAGGTTACAGAGCATCTGGCCTTTTTGCTGATTACAAGCAAGTTCAGAAAACAATCATTCAAGCTGCCAAGCAAAAGCAACTTCAAATGCTCTCTCAAATAGAGACTTTTTCTGAAGAAACTGAAACACACGGTAGCATTTGCCTGAAATTTGGGTGGGCCAAATTTATAGATTCTCATACAATTGAAATTGACAAGAATGGTACAAAAGAAAGAATCACTGGAGACAATATAATTATTGCAACTGGAGCTCGTCCTAGGAAGATGCCAGATATTGAAATCGATCAAGAAAGGATTATTGATTCAGATGGAATCATGAATTTGAAAGAATTCCCTGAAAGAATGATCATCATCGGTTCGGGTATCATTGGCTGTGAATATGCGACAATTTTCTCTAACTACAATCAAACCGAAGTTCATTTACTAGACCGACAACATAAGGTAATTCCTTACGAAGATGATGATGTTAGCGATTTCGTTTCAAAAGGCTTAGAGAAAAATGGCGTTATAATACATCACACAGCTAATTTAAGGACGATAAGAAAACGTCCTGATTGCTTAGAAGTTGTTCTCGATTATCAGGATGGGCATTCAAAAGTAATTGAAGTGGATGTTGCCGTTGTAGCGGTAGGTCGTATTCCAAACCTTGATAATTTAGGACTGGAAAACGTTAATATCAAAACTACTGAAAGAGGTTATTTGGATATTAATGAAGCTTGTGCAATTGACGACTTTCAATCTTGCAATATTTTTGCCGCGGGCGATGTTTCCGGCCATGCACAACTCTACTCTGTTGGTGAATTGCAAGGTCGTTTTATTGTTGAAGCACTTTATGGTAATTTAGAATTCCCTCTGGATTACTCCAATATGTCAACTCTCATGTTCTTTAAGCCAGCAGTTGCTGCAGTTGGCTTAAACGAAAAGGCATGTAAAAGTCAAAATATCCCATATAAAGTAGCCACTTACTCTAATTCTCTCATTAACAGAGCCATTGCCATGAGAGCTAGCGATGGATTTGTAAAAATAATAGTAAGCGATGATGGTGAAGACCGTATATTGGGTATGCGAGCTGCTGGACCTCAAGCTTCAACACTCATCACATCAATTGCTTATCAAATTAGTCAAAAAGGTACTCTCAAGGATATTCGAAAAAATGTGCATCCTCACCCAAGCATTTCGGAAGGTGTTCAGGAATGTCTACGTGTATTCGAAGGGAAATCAATCTACAAACCTCAAGCCTTTCCTGATTTGATCAAATTAAAGTCGTGGAAGCCTTAAAAACATTAGACTGTTAGACTGTTAGACTGTTAGACTGTTAGACTGTTAGACTGTTAGACTGTTAGACTGTTAGACTGTTAGACTAAAATAAAAAAAACAGCGCCTAAACTAATAAAGTTTAGGCGCTATTTTTATACAGGTTTGACTTAATGCCTTGTTACTTTCGATTTAATCTTTGCACGGATATGAGCAGAGTCCTCTGACAGTAAGAATCGTCTTGTTGATGTTGGAAGGAAGTCGATAACCGTATCCAACTTATCTTCACGAATCGCCTGTCTAACCTTCGAAGCAGAAATATAATTATCCTTAGAACCGCTCGAAATACGAGGAATTTCAATAAGCTCTACACCATTGGCTGGCAAATGTTTGATCATTGCTTCGTTATAGGCTTGCGTTACGGGTGAATACATTTCAGTTCCCACATATCGACGATTAATATTGAAAATTGGTACAATATATCTCATAAAAGTAATCACATCTAACTCAGCTTGACAGGCTGCAATATCTGATTCTTTCTCTTGTTTTAAGAAATAAGATGGGAAAATTGTACCCGAAACCACATAGTTTCCTCCTTTTACCATCACTAAATTATCGATATGCCCCAACTCCTCCTTGATCAAACGCCAACGAGTTGTAAAGTTAAAGGATGAGCGATCTTCCTCAACAATAAAAAGATAAACGATTCTATTCTCGCGGCATGCCTTTTCAATCAGGTATTTATGTCCCATGGTAAATGGGTTGCAATTCACAACCACGGCGGCAATACCACCTACATTCACATCACGTTTAATAGAACGCAAGTAATTCTGATAGGTTTTGATATTCTGATAACCAAACTCCAGAACAGAGAATAGAGGTTCGGCTGTGGCAATCTCAGTAAAACCAAGACCTTTAAAAACCATCAGGTTACGAGGCTTGGTGTAAACAAAAATATGATCGTGCTTTTGAATGACAATATCAATCAAATGCGTTACAATCTGAGCGAAAGCCGCACCTTCTCTAAATTTAGGTGCTACAGCTACATATTTCAGAACACGCCCCTTATACGATCCGGTTCCAATAATTTCATCATTCAAATTATATAGAATCATGGAATAATCAACATCCGCTGGAATGTAATCAAAACCCAAATCACACAAAAACTGAGAAAGCAGTTTGATATCAAAAGGGTTTCTCAAATCTAAGGATTCTTCTCTATAGTCAGTATTTTCTACGCCCATTATTATATCGTATTACCCCTTTAACTCGGGACTTTGTTCAAATTATTAAAACTGAATTTATTCATCATTCTAAACCAACTGCCTATTCACAGAGTACATGAAATAAGATACAGCAAGAAGATCGGCAGAACCTCCTGGTGATATTTTTTTAACTCGACAAAACTCAATTAAGGCTGCATAATCAGCATCAAATTGAGACGTACCATATTTATCGATACAGATGATCGCTCTATTTTTCAACTCTTCCAGCACCTCTTCTCCTTTTCGGTAAAGGATATTACTATCATCATTCTGCGAAATGATAGCGAGCAAAGCATGTGTCAAACCCTTATTCAGCAGCTTATCATTCAATATCTTTTCCGAATCGAAATGTTGATGCAAAACTGGTAGAGCCTTTTGAAAAACACAAGGCATACCTGCCTGAATTTCGCCTCTAATCCCCTGTCCTTTTTTACCAAATCGTCGGAAACATTCTTCGCCATGTGTTTCTTTCCCCAAGTAGAGCTTCTTACCCAATTCTCGAGCAACCAAATCACCATTCATAGCCTGAATAACAGACACAAATGCTTCATTAGTAAATGATTCTTTTGCAATGAGATGTGCAGAAACAAAAATTGAAAAGCCCAAAAGAAAAATAGCTCCCTTATGGGTATTAACACCATGGGTTTCTGCAAACATGTCGGCTTCAATTTCCAGACCAATCAAACGCAAGTTTGGCAAAGCGTCTTTCAGATTATCACCTGAAAAAGTATAAGCAAAGTCAGCTATCTTTTTGAATGAAACTGAAAGTGCAGCCGTTGAGTTTAAAAAGGTAGAAAAATCCATATCCGAATGGGATCCTTCATCAAAACGATCGACTAAACCTGGCTTAGGAGCCAAAGCAACCTCATGCAATAAGGCTTGCGTAGCCAATATTGAAAGTTGCTTACAAATACGTTCTTTTTTCTTCTGTTCTTGATACTTTGAAATCTCCAATTGCACTTTCATACGCATCGCAGCATAATCATGAGCTTGCTTGCGCATGCAATAAATGGCTGGAGCATTATTACAAAAGAAACACAACTTCGCTTTTCCCGAAGAAATAGGTTCTCCCTTTTCATCAACCACATCAACATCTAAAAGACGTCCAACAGGATGATTAATTTCAAAGCTTTCGCAGAGTTTTTTTATTTGGATAGCTGTGTAATCAGAATCGACTATTTCAGCGAGGAAGAAGTCTCCTGCAGCATCGGTTTCACAATGGATGGTTTCACTATTGATCACGATTCGATGTGAAAGGAGGTAGTTTTTCAGCTCCTTTAAACAGCTTGAGAAAAAAGCATGGAAGCTGTCATTTGACTTAGGTAAGCCAGGAATATTCAAATTAAAGCTCAGAGTAATACAAGCTCTTTCAAGTCGCTGCATCCTCAAATCTCTTCGCTTATCCTTAGCCAAAAGCAATTCTTCTATCAACTTATCCATCCCTGCTGTCATGACTTTAGTTAGTATTGATTTGCAACAATGCCAAATTAACATCAAAACCTATCTTATAAAATGTTTCTTTTTATTTAAAGATACTTTTGAAATTAAATTGGTATAAAAACCAATTAATTTGTTTCTAAAAAGAGAAACAGTTCCCTCTCCATTTTCACAGAGAGGGAAATATAGTTTTCAACTCGAGAATCGAATTGACTTAATCTAAATTTGTAACATTTTTGATCACGTCGATAATTGTTCCATCACGGTATTCTACCAATGCAACAATCTTATCGCCAAGTTGTTTCGGTGCAGGAATACCTGTCATAGAATCAACTTCTTTTTTAAGATCCTTAATATCAACCACTTTTAATCCAGCTTTTTTCAAGGCTGCTGCTAAATTAGGTTTTGCAGGGTTTACACAAACACCACGCTCAGTCACAATCACATCTACACTCTCACCTGGAGTTACAACAGTATGAACACGATCCATAATAATTGGTAAACGACCACGGAAAGATGGACAAACAATCACTGAGAGGTTCGCTCCTGAAGCAGTATCAGAGTGACCACCAGAAGCACCACGGATCTCTCCTGATGAACCTGTAATTACATTCACATTGAAATCAACATCCACTTCAAGTGCACCTAAAACAACCACATCCAGTTTATTGGTCATGGCACCACAGTTGTTAGGGTTGGCATATTGATCACAAGTAATCTCAACGTGCTTAGGGTTATTCAATACCGAACTACTTACAGCAGCATCGAATGATTGAACATCAAAAATGGCTTTAAATAAACCTTCTTCAAGCATGTCAACACCGTAAGATGTTACACCACCAATCATGAAAGATCCTTGAATACTTTTACGCTTCATATCATCACGAAGGAATTTAGCCACAGCCAAGGAAGCCCCACCTGCACCAACCTGAAACGACATACCATTCTTAAACAAACCTGAATGTTCGATTACTGTAGCAGCAATACGAGCAATACGCAAGTCCATTGGTGAAGATGTGATACGAGTTGTACCTGATGCAATCTTAGAAGCATCACCAATACTATCCACTTTTACCACATAGTCAACAAAATGCTGACGAATTGTGCTTGGAACACAAGGATATTCAACCATATTATCAGTAACGATAATCACGTTTTTAGAATATCTAGCATCGATATCAGCA
>Ga0255376_1056_pt1 | contig 10381 bp, 5 predicted proteins | sample ANMaggSeSYBR01C3_FD_182095 | JGI IMG/M metagenome (GOLD analysis project Ga0255376, IMG submission 182095) | Sediment cell enrichment communities from methane seep in Santa Monica Basin, California, United Staets - ANME aggregate JGI... | ecosystem: Environmental > Aquatic > Marine > Cold seeps >...
GAATTTTCCTGAGCCATAAGTTGGCTAAAACAAAGTAGTGCCAACAGTATAAGAAGGCATAATTTTTTTAATGGAATCATCATAATGTAATTAGATAGTAAAGAGTAATATGCCCAATATGCCGGAAACAGGGATTAATATGGCGGCATTGACATTGTATTTAAAGTGAATCAAAAATATAATTAAGAAGATTACAATGGACTGCCAGTTGATCTCGATGCTTTGACCGATTGTAAAAGAAGCTGCAAAAATCATTCCGATCACTGCCGGCCTCAGGCCCATAAAAAATGATTTTACAAGATTGGATTTTTTGAATTTATCCAGGAAATGAGTACCTGCAATCATCAATACTCCGGATGGCAGGAAAATCGCAATGGTAGCAATGAAGGCCCCCCAGAAACCAGCGATTTTGTATCCGATAAAAGTCGCACTTATTAAGATGGGTCCAGGTGTAATCTGACCGATGGCAATGCCATCGGTGAACTCCCTGACGGTGAGCCAGTGCAAATTTTGAACGACAGTTTCCTGAATGGCAGGAATAAAGACATACCCGCCGCCAAACAGGGTCAAGCTCATTCCGCTGAATACCACCATGAGTTTTCGTATGTCTGCAAAGAACCCTTGCATTCCAGGAGGAGCAAGCAGGGGAATAAAGATAACGGCGATGATGACAGCGCCCAGAATCGATAAGAATAAATATGGGAAGTTTTTCTTCTTTCTTATGGGCGAAATTTCTGTTGAATCCTGTTTAGATAGTGATTTATAATAAAGTATAAATCCCGCTAAACCTCCGGTAATAATCAACCCAAGGGTAATAAAAAATCCTCCAAGCCAAATGAGCAAGAGACCCGAAAGAATGCATATACCCCATTGTTTATAGTCCGTCACAGATTTTTTTGTCATTCTGATGGCTACAATGACGATGATGGCTACAACAGCAGGCATGATACCCGAAAAAATGTTCTCAACAAGCGGAAGCGTCCCGTATTCAAAATATGACCAGGAGAGACCAAGAACTAGAATGAATGAAGGAAGAGTGACTGCCGTCATGCTTAACAGAGCTCCCTTTATTCCATTTAACTGATATCCAATATAGGTGACCACATTTACTGCAAGAGGTCCGGGCAGTACCGAAGCAAGACTGATTCCATCCAGTATGACTTCATTCTTTATCGCTTTGTCTCTGTTGACCATCTGGTCCTGAACCACCGAAACCAAGGCAAGAAATCCTCCAAAAGAGGTTGCACCAATTTTTAGGAAATTGAGCAAAAGGTATTTTGATGTATTCGTATTCCCTCTACTCATATTCTTCACATCATAGTGTTAATTTATGGCAGGATCTATTTGTATTGACCAACATTGTATGGAATCTATTTAACAACTCTTGTTGAGGACTCCTGGCCTCGATATCATGCCGGTCAGCCGTCAATATTGCCTCCTTTTTCATTTTACTGTTTTGCAAACTGTAAGCTTCAATATCATGTTCCTCTAATTCAGGCATGTTTTTGTAATCAGAAGCAACATCGTAGCCCAATTTCTCCAACATATCCCCCGCAACAGATTCAAATATTCTAATCTCCTCCAGCGTGAGTTCTTTCAGGTATTTATTATAATTCCCTGCCATGATCGGCTGACTCAGGTTCTGCCACATTTTTCCGCTCCTTGCTGTCTTAAGGGCCTCTTCTGCATGAAAATAGTTTAACATGATCTGGTTAAATGGCACATTCAAAAAGGAACATACTTTTTTTAGTATCGATTCAGGATCAGTGATCAGATCACGGTATTTTACATTAATGAATCTGTCGGAAGGAATGTTTTGTTCTACTTCCAACGATTTTTCCTGGTCACTTTTCCATTGCCTGGCAATATGGTATACATGCTTTTCTCCAACGATGGCCTTCTTAAACGAGCAGGCAACATCACGGCCATCCCTGTGTAAATAGATATAGCGGGGATTTAAACCTGCAGCTTCCAAATCTCTGTAATGATGCACATTACTCATGCTTTTGCAACAGGTATATTCGCTGTGTTGTAACTCCGCATAATAGGAGTATACCTTATAAAAAAGCTCAATTAAAGTGTTTTCTTCACAACGATCCCTTATTTTGGCCCTGTCAAATTTTGAGGTTTGCCAGGTCACCGGATTCAATTCAATCCACAAACAAATGTCATTAATGAGGGATTCAAAATTGGAATTATCATTCAGGTCATCATATATTGGCAATAGGTGTTCGAAAGTTTTCAGAATATGAGGTGGATGTGGAGCCGCAATTTCAGGCAATTGGTTCAACATGGTCCGCAGGAGATTAGAACCCGACCGTTGTGTTCCTATAAATTGAATAAATTTCACTCGTTTAAAAATTTTTAATTACCTGAAAATTAAATAGAAATTTGTTTCATTAGTTCATATGTGTTCCTTAACTTATTGGTGTGGCTTTTCAATGGGTAGTCCCGGCGTTAAATCCTTGCCGTCAAATGCTTTATAATCTGTGGTATACTTTATTGCTCTGAATACAATATTCTTATCGCTTGTTGGATCGTCACCCTGATGTAAGATTCTTGATCCCCCGATCGGGCTGATATATTCCCAGACTATATTCTCATTCTCGTCTATTTCAAGAAAATGACCCGATTCCCCATCACAAATAAGCATATGTCCCTGAGGCAATCGCTGGGCACTTGATTTAAACGGCGAATAAAAATCGGGATTTGCCGGTGCGCCATAGACATATTCGGGATTGGCCGGGCCATAAGCGCTATTCGTTGTATAGCTATATTTGCCAGGGGCACTGGCGGGAGGGGTAATGATAAGAACTTCAGAATATTCCGGTACTCTGTGTTCCCCGTTATTAAACACAATAATTTTACCCTCGTCTTTTAATCCCTTCCCGATCCAATGTGCGTAGTGGGGTCCGAATAGCTTTTGATCCTCAACTGTTCCTTGCTTATAAACAGCAGGATTTCCCCATCGATATAAAAAATCACCCCCTTTCTTATAGATTCCTCCGGCACTTGTCGCAGCTTCTGCGGTTGTAGTTGAATGATCAATAATATAAATCTCCCCTGTATGTTTACTGGTTAATGCGATTTGATCCAATTCAGCATTGTATTGTACAGAGTTAAAATGTATCCAGTTGGCTCCTCCTGAGGAAGATCCTATATGATTGATATCCAGACGTTTTGGATTTTCGCTAATCACTCCATAATTATCCTTTGTCTCGTCATATTCCTGAATCAAATGATCTTTCACATTCCATTCCCAAACAATATCAGCGTCATTTGAGTTCTTCGGTTTTAGTTCCAGTATCTGCTCATTATACAATTGTTTAAAAGGTGGGGTTAAAAGCTCTCTTCCCAATTGAATCGCTTCGGCTCCATCTATAACCTCTATGGCCAGGATCAATACATTGCCGTTGGGCATGGGATAGATATCATGGTGTTGGGTGGCAGTAGTTGTTGAGTAATTGTATTCCCAAATTAAATTATCGTCCCAGTCAAATAACTCTGTCCTACCCCCAACACTTGGCATCGTAAAACGACCCTTGCTGAGTACTTCTGCTGCCCTTAATAAATTTCCATTTTCTAAAAGGTAAACCGATTGCCCAACACTGTAGTCACTATCCCATTGGTTTACAATGTTGCCATCATTATTGATTAAATAGGTCTTATCATGTACACTGAAAAGGGTATATCCGTCTATAGCCTCTTTTTTATTTAACAGCACCCCAACAGTATTCTGACATGATATGGTCCCTGCAGAAAGAAAAGATAAAAGGCATATGTATAATAAGTATCTATTGAGGTTCATTCGTTTAAAATTTTATCATCAATTGAAAATATATAAATCAAGAATATGTTTCATTTCTATATTAATTCTTTACTATTAATTTCCAGAGTTTTATCTGTATGCTGTTTGAGGTGTGATGATATCTTCCAATGCATTAGTGTCGCCTTTGGCCGGACCATGCCATACACCTCCGCCAAATGTGATGATATACACTCTTTCAGGATTTGCCGGATCGGGAATAACGGTCTTGCCCCATTTAAAATTATAGCCTTTGATACGATCCCAGGTCAGGCCATTGTCATCAGAGCGATAAGCTGTTGAATTGAATCCCGCGGCATAAAACACACCATTTCTCTTATCTACTGTCAGGTCATAGATATGCTGGTCATGTGTAAATATAGCCCTCCATGATACACCATCGTCTTCAGAAAGGTATATTCCTCCACCACGATTAGGTGAAAATTCGGTTTTTCCATACCTGCCCCAGGCAGAAAGGAACATGCGGTTGGGAATATTAGGATCAACGAGCAAACTGGTAGGCCCGTTCACACCTTCGGGCATATTCATCCTTTCCCATGATTCAGCTCCATTTGAGGAGCGGTATAATGCACCATCCTGTTCATTGCCAATTGAGCCATCATCGCTTTTTCTGGAAACAACCAGAAATAATTCACCATCACCTCTTCGTAATATCCGCCAGGCTGCCGGATTATTCTCCTCAATGCCCTTATTTTTCTGTTGCCACGAAGCCCCGTCATCAATGGACTTATATAAGCCTTTTCCAAAACCACAAACATAGAGTGTCCGGTTGTTGGCCTTACTATCCGGGTCCATAAGAATATAAGTAGCTGCAGTTTCTCCTATGTCCTGACTAATGGGCTTCCAGGTTACACCTCCGTTTTCACTTACGACGATACCACCCGTATATTCAGCCATATCTGCATTTCGCCACATCTTTGGTCTCGGGATGTCATGAATTGGGCTCATGGCTGCCCACAGCTTACCCTTAATATCCGGGTCAAATACTATGCAATAGGTATTATGATCCCATCTGTATGGAATACCGTTATCTTTGGTGGTACTGGTCCAGCTTTTACCGCCATCCAGGCTTTTCATCAAACCGATGTCCGTCTCTGCCATAAACATAACAAGTGAATCGAAAGGGTCAACAGTTACCATATATCCTGTAGTCACCTGAATCCCCCTGGATTTCCAGAAACCATCAGAAACCTGGTTGGTATAGACCTGCTGCCATGTCTCACCTCCATTTGAAGTTTTGAATACCCGACCCCAATCCGTTGCGTAACAAATATCCGGATCATGATCTGACACCTTGATGTAGAAGGGATTTTCTCCCCACCAGGGTCCGAATCGTTCATCGATCCAGGCAGATTCCCTGTTGGGTGATGCCACGCCCTTTGCATGATCTTCCCTGATACTCAACCTGTCGTTCCACGAAAGTTCCCAGTTAGTACCATAATCTGAACTTTTAGCCACTCCAAAACTTACCGAATCTTTGTGAAAACAAAGTTTTGAATAAGAGATATAGATATTTTCGGGGTGATAATAGGAAGTGGCAATACTTGCAAACTCAGGGTCATCTGCTCCATCAATTTTTTTGCTTAATAATCCAGTATCCACACTTTCCCAGTTTCGGCCCCCGTTATCGGTTTTATATATCCTGGAAATATTTCTTTTATCCTCTGCCCCGTAAGGGAACGTGCCAGACATGGCATAAATAATATGTAGATTTGCAGTTGTATCAACACCATCTACAAACTGAAGAAAAGGTTCAGCTCCATAGGGGATATTCACCTTGCTCCAAACGCCATTTTCCCTTACTCCTAATCCATCTTTTCCTGTAATATAAATCGTGCGATTTTCTACCGGCGAAGTCGGATCAACAAAAATATGATCCAAATCAAACCTTAATTTATCCAATAATTCCCAATGACCTCCACCATCTTCAGAAATCAAAATAGCCATGTAAAATCTTTGATTTTTACCTCTGGCAGGAGGCCAGAGATCATTTTTTTTCTTTCTTACGAGCAAGTATAATCTTTGGGGGATCATTGGATCAACCGCTAATTTTTCAATAACTGTGCACGTACTATCAAGTGTAACAACTATATCTTCGGCATGATCACCTTGTGCATGTATGGCAACAATATCGGAAGGTTTTGGATATATCGTAGCCCAGCTTACCCCCTTATCCGTGCTTTTAAATAACATATTGGAGGTTCCCGCATAAACAACATTAGATTCATTTCTTTCGAAAGCGTAAAATTTCGTAACGCCTCTAAGGTTAAACATTCGCCATTTTTCTCCACCATCGTAGGTTACAAATGAACCCGTCATATCACAACTTACAAAAATGTTGTCCGGATCAGAGGGATTAACTGCTGGTATAAATGGCATGGCACCTCCTCCACCAGGCCCTACAAAATCCCACGCATCGTTTCTGCCATTAGGATTGACAATGGCATCCGGTCCCACTACAGATTGGTTTTTTGACTCGTATTTGCAGGAACCTATTAAAACAGAAACTGCAACAGCAACAACCACAAGTTTTTTACTTTGAACATTCATTGAATTATTGAGCAATTATCAATTTTACATAACTGTTATTTATTCCGGCAATTACCCCTTTTTTTGCCGAAGGTCCCTCACCCAGTTGTATGGCTTTAAGTTTTTTAACATCGCCCGGTATAAATAATCCGGAATTATATCCTCGTATCGCCTGAAATCCACCCTTTCCATCTCCTTTTAAAAAGAGTCCTTTGCCTGCATCATTGCGGGGTGTCTCCATCTCTGAATTGTACAGGTTTCCGGCTATAATGATGTCATCCAAACCATCCTTGTCAAAATCATCATAAACAATTCCAAAAACAGCAGATATCTGGGCAATCTGGGGGAGTTTTACCAGTTCAAAACCGTCTTCGATATTGATCAGTATACCATTGGAAAATGTTTTAGCTTCCAATACAAGAGATTCTTCCAATTTGTCCGCACCATATATTTCCGCCAGCGTTGCTGATCCAAAAGAGTGGTAATCTTTATACTTATTCTGAATCTCGTGAATCTGCTTCAGGGAGTTCTCTCTGTTATGCACAGGGAAAAGTGTGTCATTTTCATAATAACCGAGTACAATATCCAGCAATCCATTGTTATCAAAGTCATTAAAAAAAAGTTTGAATGGGGCTTCTGGTGTTGTTTTATATTGATAATTCTCACCCAGATTGCCTATGATGAAATCCATTCTCCCATCCTTATTTACATCGCCTTCGGCAATGCTGAACCACCAGCCATCGCTGTTGTATAATGTGGAATCTCCCTCATATTTAGTAAGCTTACCCACATTGTTCCTGAAAAGGGAAACCGGCATCCACTCACCCACCAGGATCAGGTCTTTTGCACCGTCTCCATCGTAATCTGACCAAAGGGCATCAGTGACCATGCCGGGATACTCCAGTTCTTTTGAATGGGCAGCTGTCACATCCTTAAATTTTCCATTCACATTTTCCAGCAAATAACTTCGGTCAGGTTTAGGATAGTGACCGGGCAGGATTCTGCCGCCAATAAACAGATCCAGATCGTCATCTCCATCAAAATCATTCTCCCGAACCACTCCTCCACTTGCTTTTAGTAAAGGCAAAGCATCCTTTGACTTGGTAAAATAACCTTTCCCGTTGTTAAAGTACAATCGATCCTGATAATAGTCATTCCCTGCAGGCAATTCATTTCCACCGCTTACAACATATAGATCCAGGTCCCCATCCCCGTCAACATCAAAAAGCCGGGCATCTGTATCTTCTTGCCCCCTGTCTGAAAAAATATCTTTCTGATATGTATGGGTAAAAGATCCATCTGAATGTTGCGTGTAAACTGCTCCTTCAAAACCCATGGCTCCTCCTATAAAGAAATCATCCAATCCATCATTATTGATATCGCCTACCGAAAGGGCCGGCCCTAATGTAGACATTTTGTGGGGTAACAGCACTTCTCTTTTAAAGTCATTAAACTCGTTTTCAATATGTTTGTGATTTATTCTGTAAGCAGTGGTGACATCAGAAAACAGCATGTGTTGATCTTCCTCTGATGGTGAAGGTATAACTGCACTACCATGATCAACGGATAACAATTGGTCCACTGCAACATTGTTCAACTCACTCACCCTGCCGTCAGGCCAGGTGACTTTCAGCAGATCGATAAGCTCCCGTTGCCCCAAACCAAAATGGAGAACAAAATCAACACTTGATTGATACCCCCTGCTTACCTGCTGCTCCAAATATTGCTTATCATCCCCTGTCTGCACCATCACTTTTGCACCAATTCCGTTCAAATTGGTGGAGTTGCCCATAAGTTTCACTCTTAAAAAATGATTTCCATTGATTTGAGATGCATTATTTCGATAAATATGAGCTACCTGATCAATGTTGTTAAAAATAAAATCCATACTTCCATCATTGTCAAAATCAGCATAAGCTGCACCATTGGAGAATGAAGGTTCTGTCACTCCCCAGGTTTCATTGCAATTCTTAAAAAGCAGGCCATTTTGGTTTTTAAAGACTTGATTAACAGCTTTTTCCACAGGGAGCGAATTTAAGATCTCCCAAATCAGGGATTCAACATCCGGATTTGCTTTTTTTGATTCTTCCTCAATACGATTGTCCTTAAATTCGATGTAATCATTGTTATTTGTATTCTTACGCATGCCATTTGAGACGAACAGATCCTTGTAACCATCGTTATCCAGATCTGTCAGCAGAGGTGACCAGCTCCAATCGGTATTGGTTATTCCGGCCATGGGTGCAATATCTGAAAATGTTTCATTGCCATTGTTTAACTGCAATGTATTGCGCATATACTGGTAATGCGCATCCAATTCAACCAGCAGGCTAAAAGCTCCGGGATTTATAGCAGTCATATTTGTTTTTCGGCCATAGTGGGATGAATTGCGCATATCCAGTTCAAAAAGGTCCTGCCAGCCATCATTATCGATATCAGCAGCATTATTGCCCATGGATGAATAGGATATATGTTCCATGGATTTGAGTGCACTTTCATTAAAAGTGCCATCACCATTGTTGAAATATAAATAATCCCGTCCTGCAAAATCGTTGGATATATAAATGTCTGGATAGAGATCGTTATTTAAATCAACCACGACTACACCCAGGCCATCCCCGAGCTTCGACCTGTTAATACCTATAAATTCTTTAACTTCAGTGAAATATCCATTCGTGTTATTGAATATCTTATCCCCTGTATATGGGTGAATATCTTGATCATGAAAGTTTTTGAAGATTCTCCTCTCAGGATTTATAGAATTATTCAGCAGGTACATATCCAGATCACCGTCCAGATCATAATCAAAAAATGCAGCCTGGACTGAAATGCCCCAATCATCCAAACCATATTCTGCTCCCTTTTCAGTGAAGGTAAGGTCTCCATTGTTTACGAAAAGCAGGTTGCTTCTTAATTTTGGTTTGGTTTGGCCTGAACGGCATAAATAGATGTCAAGGAATCCATCCTGATTAATATCAACCATGGTAACACCGGTTTTCCAACCTGATATGGTATCCAGACCCAAACCTTTTGTAATATCCTTAAATTTAAAATCCCCCTGATTGAGGTAAAGTTTACCCGTATTTACATTTGCACTCAAATAGATATCTGTCAAGCCATCATTATTAATATCTCCTACAGCCACACCCGCACCATTGTAAAAATTTGTAAAACGATAAATATTATTATTCAGGCTTTCAGGAACATCATTTCTAAAATCTATTCCTGTGTGCTTTGGACTCAATAGCTCAAGCATTGGGATCTCGTCTTTAAGGCTGGTTGAACAAGCATTCAATATTAGCATAACACCTGTATATAACAGCGCAAAACTAACGCCTGTATGGCAAATTGAGACTTTCACTTGCAATTAAGTTACAAAAGGGTTTGCGTCAACTTCCCGGAAACAAAATAGAAAAAAGGCAGTTAGAAATGAAATCTAACTACCTTTTTGCTGACTTGAAAAAATAGCAATAATCTAATTCCCTATTTGATCATTAGCATCCAGCTCTTTTTGAGGAACTGGAAAATATATTTTTTGATCAAGATAATTGAAACTTTCACCTGGATATTTGGCTTCCAGATTGGCTTTCCACAATTCAACATATTTACCGCTTCTGATCAAATCCAGTCTTCTGTGACCTTCCTGAAAAAGTTCCAGCGCTCTCTCTTCTAAAATAGCATCACTCATGGCGGCTTGGTCCATCGCTTCTAAAAGTGTGGCATTTGATCTGGCTCTTACCTGATTCACCAAAGCAAGAGGATCCCCGGAATTAAGTTCATTTAATGCTTCTGCCCTGGTAAGTAATATATCGGCATATCGAAGTATAGGGTAATTTACTCCATTATAAGAGACGGCAGTATAGACAAACCGATCAGTCCCAATTCCATATTTAGTGACTCCAATACCATCACTGAAGGAGATGCCAAGATCTTTAAGAGCTATGGTAGGATCATTAGCCAAAGGATCATATTCCGGTGTGCCGGGTACTGCATACCAGACAGCTTTATCATCTTCCATTCTTTGAT
>Ga0255376_1057_pt1 | contig 10326 bp, 9 predicted proteins | sample ANMaggSeSYBR01C3_FD_182095 | JGI IMG/M metagenome (GOLD analysis project Ga0255376, IMG submission 182095) | Sediment cell enrichment communities from methane seep in Santa Monica Basin, California, United Staets - ANME aggregate JGI... | ecosystem: Environmental > Aquatic > Marine > Cold seeps >...
ACTTTTATGTCGTATTTTTCTAAATTACCTGTAATATCAAGAGGTTGGCGAACAACATATTGTAAAATAGCAGTTGGGAAATATTCTTTATAATCTTTTTTGTTAACAGTGATTGTACCTTTACCATCTGTAACATATATTCTGGCAACAGCCGTTTTCCTTCTACCTAATGTATTTAAAACTTCCATTTCTACTTGATTTCGGTTAATTTAATTGCTTTTGGTTTTTGAGCTTCTTGTTTGTGTTCCGGTCCAGCATAAACAAATAAGTTTCTGAAAAGAGCACTTCCAAGTTTGTTTTTTGGGAGCATACCTTTAATTGCTTTTTCAACCATCGCTGTTGGCTTTTTGGCCATTAACTGATTGGCTGTTTTGCTACGTTGTCCTCCTGGGTATCCGCTATGGCGAATATATTCTTTGTCTTCCCATTTGTTTCCACTCAAATTGATTTTTTCGGCATTAATAATAATAACATTATCGCCACAATCTACGTGAGGAGTGTAATTAGCTTTGTGTTTTCCTCTTAGCATAAAAGCTGCTTTTGAAGCTAAACGTCCCAGAATTTCGTTTTCAGCGTCTATTAAAATCCATTCTTTAGTAACGGTATCTTTGTTCGCGCTTATTGTTTTGTAACTTAAGGTATCCATCTAATTTTTCTTTATCTAATTTTTCCCTGCTTAAAATGGGGTGCAAAAATAGAAATATATTTTCTATTTAACAAATTTGCTAACAAGAAATTGTTGAAAAAAATAATCTTTCAACAATCCTTTTTTTAATCGCCTGCAAAAATAGCATTTATAGTTTTGAAATGACGTTATTTTGTATAAAAGTGAAACGATTTCATTCCTTAGATTTGAGAATTATAGTTTATCCAAAATTTCCGTAATTTCGTTAAAATTTACATATTATATGTCAATACAGATTGAAGGAATAACAAAGTATTATGGCAAACAAAAAGCCTTGGATAATGTTACTTTTAATGTAACGAGAGGTGAAATATTGGGTTTACTTGGACCCAATGGTTCTGGTAAATCTACCTTAATGAAGATAATAACGTCTTTTATTTCACCTGATTCAGGATGTGTAAAAGTGTGTGAACTAGATATACAGACAGATTCAATAGCAAGCCGGTCTAAAATTGGATACCTTCCGGAAAATAATTCTTTATACCCCGAAATGTATGTTTGGGAATATTTAGATTTTATTGCCGGTATTCAACTACCGCGTAATAAAAGAAAAGCACGTATAAAAGAAATGATTGAATTAACGGGATTATCAATTGAACAATCAAAAAAAATATCGGAATTATCAAAGGGCTATCGTCAACGTGTGGGCCTTGCACAAGCTTTGATGCACGATCCTGAAGTCTTGATATTGGATGAGCCAACAACTGGTTTAGATCCTAATCAATTAAAGGAAGTTCGGGCACTTATAAAAGAAGTTGGGAGAAATAAAACCGTTATTCTATCCACCCATATTATGCAAGAAGTTGAGGCTTTATGTGAACGGGCTGTTATATTAAAGGAGGGGAGCGTTGTGGCTAATCAGAAAACGAATGAGCTAAAATTTGATTTTTCAAGCACTTATTCTGTTGTTGTTGAGTTTGATACTTATGTTGAAAAGTTAAGCTTGCTACAAATTGAACATGTGACTGATGCTCGATTTTTAAAAGATAAATGGGTGGTTGAGGCTAAGGGGAATATCGATATTCGCCCATTGATATTTCAATTTGCAGTAGACCAGGGTATGCATGTTTTGTCGTTGAATAAGCTTGAAAAATCATTGGAAACTGTTTTTCGGGAACTGACAAAAAAATAGCCTATTTATAATTTATTAAAATAATAATTTATACCTTTGTGTCTTTAAGTGGAAAGATTTGATTGCTTGCAACCACAAAAAAAAATGCTAAAACATATGCATTACTCGCCAATCAAATAATTTCCTAAACAATTATTAAAATTATTATCAAAATGGGATATTTATTTACTTCAGAGTCGGTATCAGAAGGTCATCCAGATAAAGTAGCCGATCAAATTTCGGACGCTTTATTAGATGAAATGCTTCGCTTTGATCCAGAATCAAAAGTCGCTTGCGAAACACTTGTTACTACTGGACTTACGGTTTGTAGCGGAGAAGTTAAAACAAAGGGTTGGGTTGACATTCAACAAACTGCCCGAAATGTGATAAAGCGAATTGGGTATACAAATGCAGCCTATCGTTTCGACTATAATTCGTGTGGGGTGATTTCAACAATCCATGATCAATCGTCTGACATTAATCAAGGGGTTGAAAGGCATGCTGAGGAAGATCAGGGGGCTGGTGATCAAGGAATGATGTTTGGCTATGCCAACAAAGAAATGGACAACTTTATGCCTATGCCAATAGAATTAGCGCATATTTTTTTGCAAGAGTTAGCAGCCATTCGTCGTGAAGGCAAAAAAATGAAATATTTGAGACCTGATTCAAAGTCTCAGGTAACGGTTGAATACGCGGACAATGCTCAATAGAGACTCCAAAAAATTGGAAGCGCTCAGAGCAATCAAAGCTTCATTGCTATTAGCTAAAACAGGAAAGGGTGTAAGTGCTGGTGAAATATCAGAAGAAGTTGAGATTTCAATACTAAAGAGATTAGTGAAGCAGCGTAAAGAATCTGCTGAAATATACAATGAAAAGGGTCGGGAAGAAATGGCCTCAGAAGAGTTGTATCAAGCTGGAATAATTGAAGAATACTTACCTGAACAAATGGGGGTTGAACAAGTTGAAGCTCTTGTATTAGAAACCATTAAAGAATTGGGCGCAAATTCGATGAAAGATATGGGTAAAGTAATGGGGGTTACTACCAAAAAGCTAGCAGGAAAAGCCGATAATAAGATGGTTTCCGAAATCGTACGAAAAAATTTGAATGTCTAAAGATTATAGTTTTATTATAAAAAAAAGAGGGACTGTATAGCCCCTCTTTTTTTTATAAATTAATATCGATTATTTGCTGGCTAACATAATACGAGCAAAACTGGTAACTGTTAAATCTTTGTCAGTTTCTGAAAGATATTGTTTTACAGATTTTTTAGTATCGCGAACAAAATCTTGGTTTAGAAGAGTATTGTCTTTTACAAATTTGTTCATTTTACCCATCGCAATTTTTTCAAGAATTGCTTCCGGCTTACCTTCTTCACGAGCTTGATCCATCCCGATTTGTTTTTCTTTTTCAAGAATTTCAGGATCAATATTAGCTTGATCAACAGCAATAGGAGCCATGGCAGCCACTTGCATCGCAAGTTCTCTTCCAAGATCATTATTAGCTTCATCAGCTTTGTTAAGACCAAGTGCTGTAGCTAAACGATTTCCTTGGTGATTGTAAGAACAAACTCTTGCAGCTTCAACTACTTCAAATTGACCTAACTCAATTTTTTCTCCAATAACACCTGTTTGATCAGTAATAGTTTCAATTATTGTTCTTCCGTTAAGATCAAGTTTTTTTTAATTCGTCAATATTTTTGGCTTTATTAGAAATCGCTAAATCAACAATAGAATCAACATAATTGATGAAATCTTGATTTTTTGCAACGAAATCAGTTTCGCAATTTACCATAACAACAGCAGCATATGTATTATCTGCATTGTTTTTGGCAATAACAACACCTTCTGTAGCATCGCGATCAGCTCTTTTAGAAGCTACTTTTTGACCTTTTTTGCGTAGAAAATCAACGGCTTTGTCAAAATCGCCATCACACTCAACTAAAGCGTTTTTGCAGTCCATCATTCCTGCACCTGTATGTTTTCTTAAACTGTTTACTTCAGCAGCAGTTATTTTTGTCATTGTTTTATATATTTTCAGGTTAGAAAAGAATTAATTATTGTCTTTTTTTACAACTGTTTTCCGTGGGCGTTTTGCTGGTTTTGCCGAATCAGTTTTTGAAGCATCCGTACGTGGCTTTTTTGTTTTTTCAATTTCCGCGTCTTCTTGAGCTTCAATTGCTTCAATGTTTTTAGATTTAATTGCAGCAGCTTCTGCTCTTACTTCTTCCTCTTCAGCAGCTTTCTTGTCCTTGTCCAATTTCCGTTCTGATAATCCTTCAGCAATTGCATTGGTCATAATGCTAGTGATAAGTTCAATTGATTTTGAAGCGTCATCGTTTGCTGGAATTGGAAAATCAACCAATTTTGGATTTGAGTTGGTGTCGACGATTGCAAATGTTGGGATGTTCAGTTTTTTTGCTTCAGCAACAGCAATGTGCTCTTTGTTGATATCAACAATGAAAAGTGCTGAAGGCAAGCGATTCAAATCTGAAATACTACCAAGGTTTTTCTCCAATTTCGCACGTTCACGTGTAATTTGTAAACGTTCTCTTTTTGAGAAGTTTGAATAAGTATCCGTATTCATCATTTTGTCGATAGATGCCATTTTACGAACCGCTTTACGAATAGTAGCAAAGTTGGTTAACATACCACCTGGCCATCTTTCCGTAACGTAAGGCATGTTAACTACCCCTACTTTGTCAGCAACGATATCTTTGGCTTGTTTTTTTGTAGCTACAAATAAAACTTTTTTTGCCTGATTTTGCAATTTGTTTCAAAGCTAAAGCAGCTTCTTCAATTTTTGCAACTGTTTTGTAAAGATCAATAATGTGAATTCCGTTACGTTCCATAAAAATATAAGGAGCCATATTAGGATTCCATTTTCTCTTCAAATGTCCAAAATGAACACCTGCGTCCAATAATTGGTCAAAATTTGTTCTTGCCATTTAATTTGTTTTTGTTTGTTTACATTCTTTTAAATCAATTGCCAAGTAGCGATAAATTCGGTCTTGGCAATTTAGATACTAAACTCGATCCAGTGGTGTTGTGAATTTTAACGTTTACTGAATTGGAATTTTTTTCTTGCTTTTGGTTGACCTGGTTTCTTACGTTCAACCATACGAGGATCTCTCCTCATTAAACCTTTTACAAAAACACCGACTGGCTGAGCTACACCAATTGCATAGGCAACTTGCACCAAAATCTCATCCGCCACACCTGCAGCCACTAAATTCTTTGCAATATGACGAGTGGCATAGGCTGCTGAGCGATCCACTTTTGAAGAGTCTTTCCCTGAAAAAGCACCGCCACCATGAGCACCGCGTCCACCGTAAGTATCCACAATAATTTTCCGTCCGGTTAAACCAGTATCGCCGTGAGGACCACCAATTACAAACTTACCGGTAGGATTTACAAACAATTTAAAATCGCCTTTAAAAAATTTCTTCACTTGGGCAGGAACCATTTTCTTAACTCGAGGAATTAAGATCTTTTCAACATCATCCTTAATTTTATTCAGCATCACAGATTCTTCCGCAAAATCATCATGTTGTGTCGATATAACAATAGTATCTATACGGATAGGTTTCCCATTGTCCGCGTATTCAACCGTTACCTGAGACTTTGAATCAGGTCTCAAATATTTCATTTTTTTGCCTTCACGACGAATGGCTGCTAACTCTTGCAAAAAAATATGCGCTAATTCTATTGGCATAGGCATAAAGTTGTCCATTTCTTTGTTGGCATAGCCAAACATCATTCCTTGATCACCAGCCCCCTGATCTTCCTCAGCATGCCTTTCAACCCCTTGATTAATGTCAGACGATTGATCATGGATTGTTGAAATCACCCCACACGAATTATAGTCGAAACGATAGGCTGCATTTGTATACCCAATTCGCTTTATCACATTTCGGGCAGTTTGTTGAATGTCAACCCAACCCTTTGTTTTAACTTCTCCGCTACAAACCGTAAGTCCAGTAGTAACAAGTGTTTCGCAAGCGACTTTTGATTCTGGATCAAAGCGAAGCATTTCATCTAATAAAGCGTCCGAAATTTGATCGGCTACTTTATCTGGATGACCTTCTGATACCGACTCTGAAGTAAATAAATATCCCATTTTGATAATAATTTTAATAATTGTTTAGGAAATTATTTGATTGGCGAGTAATGCATATGTTTTAGCATTTTTTTTTGTGGTTGCAAGCAATCAAATCTTTCCACTTAAAGACACAAAGGTATAAATTATTATTTTAATAAATTATAAATAGGCTATTTTTTTGTCAGTTCCCGAAAAACAGTTTCCAATGATTTTTCAAGCTTATTCAACGACAAAACATGCATACCCTGGTCTACTGCAAATTGAAATATCAATGGGCGAATATCGATATTCCCCTTAGCCTCAACCACCCATTTATCTTTTAAAAATCGAGCATCAGTCACATGTTCAATTTGTAGCAAGCTTAACTTTTCAACATAAGTATCAAACTCAACAACAACAGAATAAGTGCTTGAAAAATCAAATTTTAGCTCATTCGTTTTCTGATTAGCCACAACGCTCCCCTCCTTTAATATAACAGCCCGTTCACATAAAGCCTCAACTTCTTGCATAATATGGGTGGATAGAATAACGGTTTTATTTCTCCCAACTTCTTTTATAAGTGCCCGAACTTCCTTTAATTGATTAGGATCTAAACCAGTTGTTGGCTCATCCAATATCAAGACTTCAGGATCGTGCATCAAAGCTTGTGCAAGGCCCACACGTTGACGATAGCCCTTTGATAATTCCGATATTTTTTTTGATTGTTCAATTGATAATCCCGTTAATTCAATCATTTCTTTTATACGTGCTTTTCTTTTATTACGCGGTAGTTGAATACCGGCAATAAAATCTAAATATTCCCAAACATACATTTCGGGGTATAAAGAATTATTTTCCGGAAGGTATCCAATTTTAGACCGGCTTGCTATTGAATCTGTCTGTATATCTAGTTCACACACTTTTACACATCCTGAATCAGGTGAAATAAAAGACGTTATTATCTTCATTAAGGTAGATTTACCAGAACCATTGGGTCCAAGTAAACCCAATATTTCACCTCTCGTTACATTAAAAGTAACATTATCCAAGGCTTTTTGTTTGCCATAATACTTTGTTATTCCTTCAATCTGTATTGACATATAATATGTAAATTTTAACGAAATTACGGAAATTTTGGATAAACTATAATTCTCAAATCTAAGGAATGAAATCGTTTCACTTTTATACAAAATAACGTCATTTCAAAACTATAAATGCTATTTTTGCAGGCGATTAAAAAAAGGATTGTTGAAAGATTATTTTTTTCAACAATTTCTTGTTAGCAAATTTGTTAAATAGAAAATATATTTCTATTTTTGCACCCCATTTTAAGCAGGGAAAAATTAGATAAAGAAAAATTAGATGGATACCTTAAGTTACAAAACAATAAGCGCGAACAAAGATACCGTTACTAAAGAATGGATTTTAATAGACGCTGAAAACGAAATTCTGGGACGTTTAGCTTCAAAAGCAGCTTTTATGCTAAGAGGAAAACACAAAGCTAATTACACTCCTCACGTAGATTGTGGCGATAATGTTATTATTATTAATGCCGAAAAAATCAATTTGAGTGGAAACAAATGGGAAGACAAAGAATATATTCGCCATAGCGGATACCCAGGAGGACAACGTAGCAAAACAGCCAATCAGTTAATGGCCAAAAAGCCAACAGCGATGGTTGAAAAAGCAATTAAAGGTATGCTCCCAAAAAACAAACTTGGAAGTGCTCTTTTCAGAAACTTATTTGTTTATGCTGGACCGGAACACAAACAAGAAGCTCAAAAACCAAAAGCAATTAAATTAACCGAAATCAAGTAGAAATGGAAGTTTTAAATACATTAGGTAGAAGGAAAACGGCTGTTGCCAGAATATATGTTACAGATGGTAAAGGTACAATCACTGTTAACAAAAAAGATTATAAAGAATATTTCCCAACTGCTATTTTACAATATGTTGTTCGCCAACCTCTTGATATTACAGGTAATTTAGAAAAATACGACATAAAAGTAAATCTTGATGGTGGTGGTATTTCAGGACAAGCAGAAGCTCTTCGTCTAGCTATTTCTAGAGCGCTTTGCAAAATTGATGAAGAATATCGTCCAGCACTAAAAGCAAAAGGTTTAATGAGGAGAGATCCTCGTATGGTTGAACGTAAGAAACCAGGTCAACCAAAAGCAAGAAAAAAATTCCAATTCAGTAAACGTTAAAATTCACAACACCACTGGATCGAGTTTAGTATCTAAATTGCCAAGACCGAATTTATCGCTACTTGGCAATTGATTTAAAAGAATGTAAACAAACAAAAACAAATTAAATGGCAAGAACAAATTTTGACCAATTATTGGACGCAGGTGTTCATTTTGGACATTTGAAGAGAAAATGGAATCCTAATATGGCTCCTTATATTTTTATGGAACGTAACGGAATTCACATTATTGATCTTTACAAAACAGTTGCAAAAATTGAAGAAGCTGCTTTAGCTTTGAAACAAATTGCAAAATCAGGCAAAAAAAGTTTTATTTGTAGCTACAAAAAAACAAGCCAAAGATATCGTTGCTGACAAAGTAGGGGTAGTTAACATGCCTTACGTTACGGAAAGATGGCCAGGTGGTATGTTAACCAACTTTGCTACTATTCGTAAAGCGGTTCGTAAAATGGCATCTATCGACAAAATGATGAATACGGATACTTATTCAAACTTCTCAAAAAGAGAACGTTTACAAATTACACGTGAACGTGCGAAATTGGAGAAAAACCTTGGTAGTATTTCAGATTTGAATCGCTTGCCTTCAGCACTTTTCATTGTTGATATCAACAAAGAGCACATTGCTGTTGCTGAAGCAAAAAAACTGAACATCCCAACATTTGCAATCGTCGACACCAACTCAAATCCAAAATTGGTTGATTTTCCAATTCCAGCAAACGATGACGCTTCAAAATCAATTGAACTTATCACTAGCATTATGACCAATGCAATTGCTGAAGGATTATCAGAACGGAAATTGGACAAGGACAAGAAAGCTGCTGAAGAGGAAGAAGTAAGAGCAGAAGCTGCTGCAATTAAATCTAAAAACATTGAAGCAATTGAAGCTCAAGAAGACGCGGAAATTGAAAAAACAAAAAAGCCACGTACGGATGCTTCAAAAACTGATTCGGCAAAACCAGCAAAACGCCCACGGAAAACAGTTGTAAAAAAAGACAATAATTAATTCTTTTCTAACCTGAAAATATATAAAACAATGACAAAAATAACTGCTGCTGAAGTAAACAGTTTAAGAAAACATACAGGTGCAGGAATGATGGACTGCAAAAACGCTTTAGTTGAGTGTGATGGCGATTTTGACAAAGCCGTTGATTTTCTACGCAAAAAAGGTCAAAAAGTAGCTTCTAAAAGAGCTGATCGCGATGCTACAGAAGGTGTTGTTATTGCCAAAAACAATGCAGATAATACATATGCTGCTGTTGTTATGGTAAATTGCGAAACTGATTTCGTTGCAAAAAATCAAGATTTCATCAATTATGTTGATTCTATTGTTGATTTAGCGATTTCTAATAAAGCCAAAAATATTGACGAATTAAAAAAAACTTGATCTTAACGGAAGAACAATAATTGAAACTATTACTGATCAAACAGGTGTTATTGGAGAAAAAATTGAGTTAGGTCAATTTGAAGTAGTTGAAGCTGCAAGAGTTTGTTCTTACAATCACCAAGGAAATCGTTTAGCTACAGCACTTGGTCTTAACAAAGCTGATGAAGCTAATAATGATCTTGGAAGAGAACTTGCGATGCAAGTGGCTGCCATGGCTCCTATTGCTGTTGATCAAGCTAATATTGATCCTGAAATTCTTGAAAAAGAAAAACAAATCGGGATGGATCAAGCTCGTGAAGAAGGTAAGCCGGAAGCAATTCTTGAAAAAATTGCGATGGGTAAAATGAACAAATTTGTAAAAGACAATACTCTTCTAAACCAAGATTTTGTTCGCGATACTAAAAAATCTGTAAAACAATATCTTTCAGAAACTGACAAAGATTTAACAGTTACCAGTTTTGCTCGTATTATGTTAGCCAGCAAATAATCGATATTAATTTATAAAAAAAAGAGGGGCTATACAGTCCCTCTTTTTTTTATAATAAAACTATAATCTTTAGACATTCAAATTTTTTCGTACGATTTCGGAAACCATCTTATTATCGGCTTTTCCTGCTAGCTTTTTGGTAGTAACCCCCATTACTTTACCCATATCTTTCATCGAATTTGCGCCCAATTCTTTAATGGTTTCTAATACAAGAGCTTCAACTTGTTCAACCCCCATTTGTTCAGGTAAGTATTCTTCAATTATTCCAGCTTGATACAACTCTTCTGAGGCCATTTCTTCCCGACCCTTTTCATTGTATATTTCAGCAGATTCTTTACGCTGCTTCACTAATCTCTTTAGTATTGAAATCTCAAC
>Ga0255376_1058_pt1 | contig 10305 bp, 11 predicted proteins | sample ANMaggSeSYBR01C3_FD_182095 | JGI IMG/M metagenome (GOLD analysis project Ga0255376, IMG submission 182095) | Sediment cell enrichment communities from methane seep in Santa Monica Basin, California, United Staets - ANME aggregate JGI... | ecosystem: Environmental > Aquatic > Marine > Cold seeps >...
ATGGTTTGAACCCCTGGCAACAGAAGTATTGTTTTGATAATATCAATCTCACCCATAAAAGCCGGAATCTGTTTAATAGTTTTTGCGTCTAAGCTGAAAGAACTCATTTCGTTTCGTGTAACGTTGTCGTTGATGGCAGTTTCCGAAACTACTATTTCTTCTAATTCCTGGTGTGTTGTGTTTAATTTTACGTTGAAAGTTATATCTTTATTAAGCTCGAATGTTTGTTCCAAAGTTTCGTAGCCGATATATGAAAACTGAATTGTATAAGTTCCTTCAGCAAGGCTTACCGAATAAAATCCATAAACATTTGAAGTTGTGCCTGATTTTGGTTCTTTTATAAAAACCGTAGCGCCAATCAGGTCTTCGCCGGTTTGACTGTCGGTTACATACCCGCTAATTGTAAATTTGGTTGAATTATCTTCTTTCGTTGCCTGAATGACTTTATAAGGTAAAATGATAATTAATAAAACTATAAGGGTAACAAATTTATATCGCATCTTTTAAAAAATAAATAAATAATGCATGTTAAGTTTTTTTTTATCCTTTTCGAAGTTTGATGATATAATAGACGTAAAGCTTTATAAAGGCGACATTCCGGCATCATCGGGAGGACGGTTATCTTCTTTATTGGATATCAGAATGAAAGACGGTAACTCAAAGAAATTTTCCGTAAAAGGTGGGATTGGTACTATTTCGAGCAGGCTGACTGTGGAAGGACCTATTAAAAAAGATAAGGCCTCATTTATTGTTTCCGGAAGAAGAACTTATATGGATATTTTTTTGAAATTATTCGGTAATGACGATGTGAAAGACAACAGAATCTTTTTTTACGATTTTAATGCAAAAGTGAATTATAATATTAATGAAAACAACAGGGTTTTTGTTTCTGCTTATTACGGAGAAGATGTTTTTAAAAATCCTGATTTTAAAATGGGTTGGGGAAACAGAACATTTTCATTGCGTTGGAATCATCTGTTTTCGAAAAAGCTATTCTCAAATTTCACAATTATTTCCAGCAAGTTCGATTATGAGCTAGGTGTTCCCGAAGGAAGTGCTAATTCGTTTAATTGGGTCGCGGGATTAAACGATTATGGCATTAAAGCTGATTTAAACTATTATCTGAATACTAATAATACAATACGATTTGGTGTAAGTTCTGTTTTTCATAATTTTATTCCCGGGGCTGCAAGGGGCATGGGAGACGAGGCTGTTTTTACCGAATATATTGTTGAAAATAATAATGCCCTTGAATCGGGGATTTATATTAGCAATGAGCAGAAAATCGGCGCGCGGTTAACACTAAAATACGGATTGAGGTTTTCACATTTTGAAAATGTTGGAGAATCAACAATATATAACTACGATGAAAATTATGACATGCTTGATTCTACAGTTTATGGTAGTGGTGAATTCTTTAGTCCTTATTATGGATTGGAGCCGAGGATTGGAGCGACATATATCTTAAACGAGGTGTCATCAATAAAAGCAAGTTATGCCCGGACACGCCAGTATGTTCATCTCGCCCAAAATTCAACAGCCGGAACTCCGCTTGATATTTGGATACCATCTACTCCAAATGTAAAACCTCAAATTGCCGACCAGTATGCAATCGGCTATTTTAGAAATTTTAAAGAAAACAGGATAGAGGGGTCTGTAGAAGCATATTACAAAAATATTCAAAATGCCATTGATTTTAAAGATTATGCGGATTTATTATTAAACCGGTTATTTGAAGGTGAATTGAGATTTGGTAAAGCATGGGCTTATGGAATGGAATTTCTTGCAAGATATAACTTAAATAAATTCTCGGGTTGGGTGAGTTATACCTTATCGAAAACCGAAAGACAAATTATTGGAATAAACGAAAATAAAAAATACCCGGCAACTTATGACAGGCCACATGACATTTCGATTGTTATAAATTACAATACTTCCAAAAGAATATCAATTGGTGCTACATGGGTTTATTCTACAGGGTCTGCCGTTACTTTTCCAGTAGGAAAAGGAGAATATAAGCATTTATATTTCCAGATTTTCAGTGGTAGGAATGAATACCGAATGCCCGACTATCATCGTCTTGATTTATCAGTCTCCTTGTTTAGTAAAGAAAAACCAGGAAGAAAATGGTCAACAGAATGGAACTTATCGGTATATAATGCATACTACAGGAAAAACCCGTGGGTTATTAATTTTAAAAAGGAACCGGGCGATTCAAATGAAACTTATGCTGAAATGATTTATTTATACGGAATCGTTCCTGCTATAACTTTTAATTTTAAATTTTAAATAGATGAGAAAAATATTTTACATTATATTAGCAATAGCACTTATTCTGAACAGTTGTACCAAGCGGATTGACATTGACCTGGGATCAACTTATACTCGTTTTATAGTTGAAGGCTTTATTACTACCGATACAATGGCTCACTACGTATTACTTACAAAGTCAACAGATTATTACAGCAATACACCTCCTCCAACTGTAAGCCATGCCACAGTTACTATAAGCAATGGTGATTCAACAATTACTTTAACCGAAAATGATTCTTTACCAGGATATTACGAAACGCCATCATTTTATTATGGAGAACCCGGTAGGCTTTATTCACTTGAAATAGAATTGACCGAAGAAATCGGCGGTAGCAAAAATTATTCTGCATCTTCTGAGCTAATGCCGGTTGCCTCAATTGACTCTATACAAATAACATATAAAGAAGTTTGGGAAGTTTGGGAAGTAAAGATTTATGCTTTAGACCCGCCAACAGAAGATTTTTATTCATTCGAGGTTTATAAAAATAATATTTTGATGACCGATACCATTAACAAGATGGGAATTACCGATGATAGATTTTTTAATGGAAACTATACACATGGTGTTACTGTATATTATCTCAGGGATGATTATGAACCTGAAAGAGTTTACCCGGGAGACACCATAGTTTTAAGAATGAATGGAATCACTAATGAATATTACGATTTTTTATTGGAACTGTTTGAACAAACATTTGCATACAGAAATCCTTTATTCAACGGGCCTCCGGCAAATATAAGCTCTAATATTTCAAATGGCGGTTTAGGATTTTTTACCGCTTATTCATCGTCTTACGGAAGTACGGTTTATAAAGAGTGATATTATAAAAAATTAGTCCTACCATTTTTCTATTAAAATCTAACCAGAATTACTAATTTAGTTATATTTGTGCTTTTTATTTTTTAAAGTATTAACAATAACATATTTAACAAGAAATGACAACAAATTCAAAAACTGTTTTATCAGAACTTATAAAAAATATATCTGAATCGGCAACACTCCTGATGACACGCAAAAGCCGTGAGATGAAAGCACAGGGTATGGATGTAATAAATCTTAGTATTGGAGAACCTGATTTCAATACACCTGATTTTATTAAAGAAGCCGCACTTGATGCAATTCGTGATAATTACACACATTATACACCGGTTTCAGGGTATCCTGAATTAAGGAAAGCGATAGCCGCAAAATTAAAACGTGACAATGGCCTCGACTACGACTTTCAGCAGATAGTGGTTTCAAACGGAGCAAAACATTCCATTGCAAATATTATGTTATGTCTTGTAAATCCGGGTGATGAGGTAATTATTCCGGCGCCATACTGGGTCTCTTACCCCGAAATTACTAAAATGGCACATGGCAAACCTGTAGAAATTCCAACTTCAATTGAATCGGACTTTAAAATAACACCACAACAGTTGGAAGATGCCATAACCGACAAATCTAAAATATTTATTTTCAGTTCTCCTTGCAATCCATCAGGTTCATTTTATACCAAACAAGAATTGCAGGGCCTTGCTGAGGTGATAGCACGTTATCCTGATATTTTTGTGATTTCCGATGAGATATACGAGTATATTAATTTTAACGGAAAACATGCAAGTATTGCACGGTTCGATTCGATAAAAAACCGGGTTATAACAGTAAATGGAGTTTCAAAAGGTTATGCAATGACAGGTTGGCGAATTGGTTATATGGCTGCTTCTGTTGAAATTGCAAAAGCTGTTGACAAGTTACAGGGGCAATATACTTCCGGCGCTTCTTCTATTGCACAGCGTGCCGCAATTAAGGCATTGGAAGCAGACCCAAATGAATCTGAAGAAATTCAGGAAATGGTCAAAGCATTTAAAGAAAGAAGAGAGCTTGTGTTAAAGATGTTAAACGATATTCCCGGAATAAAAACCAACAGGCCGAATGGTGCATTCTATATCTTCCCGAATATTTCATCTTATCTCGGTAAATCTAATGGAGAGTATTCTATAAATAATGATGTTGACCTGGGGATGTATTTGCTTGAAAAAGCCCATGTAGCAATTGTTCCTGGTTCTGCCTTTGGAAATCCCAATTGTATCAGAATTTCTTATGCAGCATCAACAGATATTTTGATAGATGCCATGAACCGGATTAAAAAAGCACTGGCAGAACTTTCTTAGATAGTTATTTTTTTATCTTTGTTGAATATTAATAAAAAACAAACCGTAACGATTTGAAAAACATAAAAACCCCTTAGATGACATTAAAATATAGAAGTAATAAAATAGCCAAAAGGTGCGATTATCCCCTAAATATTTGGGGGTTTTTCTTACTTTTGGTGCGATTATAAACGAGTTGAACTAAACCGCCTCCGGCGGTAGTTTCCATTTTATTCGTATATTACCCCCATTATTAATAATTTAAAAATTTATACATTATGAAAAAAAACATTAAGTCAATTAATGGCGCAAGAGATGCGCGTACGAAAGTACAGTGATAAATCAATTAACACTTACATCAGCCTACTAAGGCAAGTTTCAAAGTTCCACAATCTTTCCCCGTCCAAAATCACCTATCAGCAGATAAAAGATTACTTAGATTTTCGTATCAGGAAAGATCACATTTCAAATTCTACAATCAACCAGGTCATCAGCGCCTTTAAAGTATTATTTGTTTATGTTTTAAAACAATAGTTCGGTAATTTTTTAATATTAACAAAAGTATGTAGAAAACTTTAAATCCATGGTGGTTTAAGAAACGAAAAAAGCATCAAGATTTGTTTTATGACTACTAAAACACTTGATGCTTCAAAAAAGAGCGAGGCTCTTATTGTGACAATGATAGAAAAAATGCAGGGAATAAACAAATCCCGCAAAGAATTTTTAATTAGAATATTTATGTTGTTTATGGGATTACGGGGACGATATAACTTTCTGAATATGGCAAGGTACGGAAGTTACAGTGAGCAAACCTACCGTAATAATTTTCAGAAACGTTTTGATTTTAAAAACTTCAACAGCGTGCTGATCAAAGGTAGTTGTTCGCATCATCTAATCAATGCTTTGATCCAAGTTACATTCCCAAAAGCGGCAAACAAACCGAACACATGGGATGGTTCTGGAGTGGATGTTCCGGCAAAGCATTAAAAGGATTGGAGATCGGTGGATTTGCTGTTGTTGATGTAGACAACAACACTGCCATGTCGCTTGAAGCAGTACAAACACCATCGGTACAGGAGTTAAGAAGCAAGGATATGAGCCTTACAGATCATTATGCCACTTTGGTAATTGAACGAAAAGACGTGTTACAGTCATTATCCCGTTATCTAACAGTAGATGGCTATTTTGCCAAAAAAGAGTTTGTAAATCCAGTAATAAATGAAACAGGACTTCACTTGGTATGCAAACTGCGTAACGATGCCAACCTGTCTTATATTTATCATGGCAAACCAACTGGAAAACGAGGCAGGCCAAAAACATTGGACGGAAAAATAAATATGGCACAAATAGATAAACGGCGGATCAAGCTTTGCTATGAGGAGGATACAGTGAAAGTGTATGAGGGAATTGTCTATAGTAAAACCTTAAAACGAAAAATTAAACTGGCCTATATTGAGCGATGGGAAAATGGTAAATATACAGGGCAGTATGCGGCATTATTCTCAACCGATCTGGAATTAGACGGGCAACGCATATATCAATATTACAAATGCAGGTACCAGATAGAGTTCTTGTTCAGGGATGCAAAACAGTTTACAGGCTTAACACAATGTCAGGCAAGAAGTGAAGATAAAATGCATTTTCATTTTAACACATCACTAACGACAGTATCAATTGCAAAAGCAGTCAATTTTTTACCTAAAGGCAAACAGGATAACCAGTCATTTTCAATGAGTGATGTCAAAACGCTACATCTCAATAAAATCATGGCAGATAGAATTTTTTCAAACTTAGGATTAGACCTGAGTTGCAAAAAAATAAGACGTATTTATCGCGATGCCTTGTGGTTAGGTAAAATTGCTTGCTGAAAATTTAAAGAACTATTGATTTGTGGTATTAGCATTTATTAATAATTTTACGTAAATTGAAATTTAATCATTATGAAAAGAGTCTCTATTTCCTTTGTATTAATCACAATGATTTATTCATTTATCTCCTCTCAAACCATCATCCCCACTGGCGATGTAAGCGGAACATACAATCAAAAATCAATTTCAATAGAAATATACAACTCATTTGGGGAAAAAACTGAAGCAATTTGAATCCTCCAAACTTGTGATTCCAATTGATTTGTCAGATAGTCCCAAAGGAATATATCTTGTCATAACAAAATCTGGTTCAGAAATTATCACGAAGAAAATCATCTTCCAATAAAATTTCCGTAAAAAAATGTTTCCATTAAATATTCTGGATAATTTACCTATATTTGCCAGCAATAATCTCCGAGTTATATTACCTACGGGTTCAAATCTATGGTTTATAACCGATGGGCTTGATTGGAAACGACAAAGCCTCCCGATTCCTGACAATTGAAGTTAGGATGAATTGGAAAGGAAATATTATGGATATACTATTCTTAACAATACTGATTGTTATTGCATTTCTATATTCCTCTATAGGCCATGGAGGAGCCAGCGGATACCTCGGATTAATGGCATTGTTTAGTATCAGTCCAATGTTAATGCGTTCATCTGCACTAATTCTAAATTTATTTGTAGCAGGTGTTGCTTTTATCTCCTATTACCGGGGAGGGTATTTCAAATCTAAAATACTAATCCCATTTATTATCACATCCATTCCTATGGCATTTTTGGGGGCTATGGTTAATATTGATCCAAAACTATATAAGATCATTCTCGGTATATTTTTGTTAATTGCCGTATTGAGGATAATCTTAATCAAACCAAAAAATAATGCTATCATTGATCAAATTCCTTGGATTCCGGCCTTATTAATTGGAGCTGGTTTGGGGTTCTTTTCAGGGATGATAGGTATTGGAGGCGGAATCATACTTAGCCCTTTGCTTATTTTATTTAAATGGGCCAATATAAAAGAGGCCGCTGCAGTTTCAGCTATCTTTATTTTCCTGAATTCTTCAGCGGGTTTACTTGGGATTATACAAACCGGTTACATTGGAAATCCCGAGATTATCATCTGGATCATAGCTGCCTTTGCAGGTGGATTACTTGGTTCATATACCGGAAGCTTTAAATTTTCATCACTAAAACTTCAATATATTTTAGCTTCTGTTCTGATTATGGCCAGCTTTAAGTTGTTTGTGTTGTAATTAGAACTAAGTTATAGAATGACTTCTTTTAGAAAGGTCGAGGCCTATTTGATTTACAATCGTTTCTTCAAATCACCCTTGTATTTAATATCTTCCGCTATTACATTTTCATCATTCAACCATTCGGGGATTTTATCGGTATTTTCAAGTTTATCTCTTTCGGCATTTAATTCATCTTCGCTGTAAGCATACATCATCTCGGCACTGATAACATTTGGTAATTGCTGAATTTGTCTCAGTTTTTTCATCTCCTCCTCTACTCCTTTTCCCTCTACAGTTACAACGATCCGGCCACTATCATCATGCAAATAATATTCACAAAAATCGTTGTTCTTTATAGCATTTATTACGTTTTCCTGGTGTTCTTTTTTTGTCTGTACAATTATACTAGAAATGTTCATAAAATAGCATTTAAAGTGTCTAAAGTATTTATGATAGGTCAAACTGCCAACTGAATTAACTGTTTACCGGTAACGAAAAGAAGAATTGGCTTCCTTGTCCGACTTTGCTGTTAACCCAAATTTTGCCATCGTTTTTCTCAACAAATTCTTTACATAAAATAAGTCCAAACCCGGTTCCTTTCTCTCTCTTCGTTCCTTCGGTTTGCAATTTTTGATCTAAGCGGAATAATTTATCAATATTTTCAGAAGAAATACCAACCCCTGTGTCTGCAACTTCAATTTCCAAATGTGAATTTTTTTGTATTGAATGAATTTCTATTTTACCTTTTTGCGGAGTAAATTTAACAGCATTAGAAACCAGGTTAATTAATATCGTAGAAACCATATTCTTATCTCCCAAAACATAAGTATTTTCAGGGATATTGGAAAATATTTTTATTTTCTTATTTTCTGCAGTAGGTGTTAATAAACTTATTGCTTCTTTAGAAATTTTTGAAATATCAATTTTTTCTTTTACCATTGAAGTCTTGCCAGATTGTGCACTTGCCCATTCTAATAGATTTTGAAGTAAGGAATACGTGTTCTCGGCAGAACCTTTTATCTGGTAGACAAATTGTTTTCGTTCATCTTCAGTTAAATTATCATAATCCTCTAACAATATATCACTGAGGCCAAGTAGTGAATTAAATGGATTTTTTAAGTCGTGTGCAACAATAGAAAAGAATTTATCTTTAGCTGCGTTTGCTTCCTTTAACTCAGTATTAAGAATTTCAACTTTCTTTTGATGATTTTCAACTTCTTTATTTTTTAGGGAGAGTTGTACGTTTAGTTTTTGATTTTGCTGATAGCGCGAGTGGAATAAAGTTGATAAAATAAATGAACCTAACAAGATTAATAAAACAAACCCGATTATTAATTGTTGATTTCTTATTTGAGATTTGCTCAATTGGTCGGAATGTCTCAGCCTTTCATTTTCTTTATCTTTTTTTTCAACATAGTATTTGGCCTGAAGTTCAGCAATGGTATTAGTATTTTCCTCTGAAAAAATTTCATTTTTTACCTGAATGTAAAGCTGATAATTTTCTAATGCTTTTTTGTAATCTCCTAAATTTTTATACGAATTAGAAAGACATTTGTAAGTTTTATTAACCTGTGATTTGTAGTTGATTTCCAGTGCTGTTTCAAGGCCTTTGTTCAAATAATTTAGCGCCTTATTGTAATCTCCAATATTATCATAAATAATTCCTAATTCGGTATAAGTTATTGCGAGTCGTTTTTTGTCGCCTATTTCTTCTTTAAGTTTAAGCGCCTCCATTTGATAATCAAGGGCTTTGTTATAGTTTCCTTTAAGATTATATGCTTCACCAATATTGCTTAATGCTATTGATTTTAATTTTTTATTGTTAATCTGTTTGCCAATTAACTCAGCTTTAAAATAGTATTCAAGGGCTTTATTATAAAGTTCCTTTTTTAAATAAATATCACCAATGTGCAGTGTCATATTTACCACATTCCAGGTTCTGCCCAATTTTTTATATGTTTCCAGGCTTTTTAGAAAATATTCATACGCTCTTTCATAATTGCCTATTTCCTGGTAAACCATTCCAATATTATTATAAGCGCCTGCAATACCAGCTTCATCTCCAATTTCTTCCCAGAATTTAAGAGCATCCTGATTTTTGATCAATGCCTCATCATAATTACTCCAATGTAGTTTTACAGATGCAATTCCTTGAAGAGCAATCGCAATTCCTTCGAAGTATTGATTTTCTTTAAAGATGTCCAATGCCCGTTCATAATAATCTAATGCTTTAATGTATTTACTTGAACCGTAATAACATAAACCGATTTGACGCAAAGCTTGTGCGGCATTAATTTCATCATTATTTGTATTGTAAATATTATACAATCTGGTTGAATACTCAATGCCTTTATCGTAGTTGTCTAATCTTAGATAACCATTTGCTAAAATTTTCAGCGATTTTGCGATATTAATATTATCTCCTTGTTCTTCAGCCAATATCAGTGAGCGGGCAGCATATTCAATTTGTTTTTCGAATGATTTATCAGTATATAATTCAGCAAGGTCAATACAGATTGTAATTTTTTCATTAGTATTAAGATCATATGCAAGAGAATTAAATAATATATCCTCAAGGCTGTCAATTTTTGCTGATGCAATGTTTGTGTCAATACCTCTTTCTGCATTAACAAGCAAGCTTAAAGCAATGCTAAAATATAACAGCAATTTTATTTTCATATTTAATCTTAAAGAAAAACTTAATACACCAAATTATTGAACGTAAAAAAATAGGTTTGGTTGTGCTGATT
>Ga0255376_1048_pt2 | contig 10251 bp, 6 predicted proteins | sample ANMaggSeSYBR01C3_FD_182095 | JGI IMG/M metagenome (GOLD analysis project Ga0255376, IMG submission 182095) | Sediment cell enrichment communities from methane seep in Santa Monica Basin, California, United Staets - ANME aggregate JGI... | ecosystem: Environmental > Aquatic > Marine > Cold seeps >...
AATTTGGATCTGGCAGTGGATCAGAAACTTGCTCAACAAATTATTCCAGGGTTAATGGCTGTGTTTCAGCAAGCCGACGAGTGGTATACAGGAGCTAAAACCCGGTTGAGCAAATTGGACTATGATGACCTTGAGTTAAAATCTCTTCAGCTGCTGAAGAATTTTCCTTCAGTTAAATTGTATTGGCAGGATCAAATCAAAGCTTTACTGGTGGATGAATTCCAAGACACAAATCACAGGCAGCGTGAACTAGTTGCTTTATTAAATGGAGAGAATAAAAGTTTATTTATTGTAGGGGATGGGAAACAATCTATCTACCGCTTTCGTGGAGCTGATGTCTCTGTATTCAGAGAAGAACAAATAAAGATAAAACAAGCTGGCGAGAGCTTCCAGCTAGCAAATTCATATCGTGCGCATCCTGGTTTGCTACGAAATCTAAACGATTTGCTAAAACCCGTTTTAGGAGAAAAGGGGAGTATACCTTATATCGAGCCATTCTCTCCCCTACAGCCAGGTAGAGAGCAGGCTTCTTCAGGATTTGAGCTGCCTTATATCGAACTTCATCTGGCGGTAGGGGCCAAAGCTTCCGGAGCATTGCATAACGCTGCCCGGGCTGCTACATTTCGTTTGATGGAATTAGTCGAATCTGAAAGTATATGGTTGGCTGGTCCTGGGGAGAGTGAAAGAAGATTGCTTTCTTATGGGGATGTCGCTGTTTTATGTCGGGCTTCTGGCTCGTTTCCTGCTTATGAAGGGGCCTTTGAGGGAGCTGGCATTCCTTATCTTACTATTGCTGGACAAGGGTTTTACGATCGTCCTGAAATAAGAGACGTATTAAATGCTTTATTAGCGTTGGCAGAACCTGAAAATGACCTGGCAATGGCAGGTTTACTGCGGTCTCCTGCTGGCGGCATGTCTGATGTTGCCTTGATGCGTCTGCGGGATTCCCAGAGAAAAGGGGATTTGCCATCACTGCTGGAAGCAGCACGCCATGCGAAGGCGGCGGGGTTGGGAGAGGAAATTGAAACGGTGGGTCGAATTGTCTCTTTGCTAGATGAGCTAATCCCGTTGATTGGCAGAATCACTGTAGCTGAACTTTTGTGGAAATTCCTGGAAGGGACAGCATATATTCCATCGTTAACAAAAATGGGATTAAAACGCAGTGTTCAAAATCTAAAAAAATTAATCACTGATACTCAAAAGAGGGGCGAAGCAAGTGTTGAGGCATTTTTAAATACAATTTCCGAGTTGAAAAATGTCGCTGCCAGAGAAGGAGAAGCTTTATCTGTAGCAGAAGGTGCCGTGCAGATTATGACAGTGCATCAGTCAAAAGGTTTGGAGTTCCCGGTAGTGGTGCTGGGAGATGCGTCAAAAAAAGGACGATTCAGCCGGGAAATTTTATTTGATGAACGGTTTGGGTTAGTTCCTCCATTTTCTGAAGATAAAATTATATTGGAGGAAAAAGGGATTCCGGAAATTGTAAGGTCGACATCGTTGGCGTACGGTTTATCGTTGACCGAAGAGCGTCTTAAGGAGGAAGCAGAATCCAATCGACTGTTGTATGTGGCGGCCACGCGGGCGCAAGAATTATTAATCATCAGCGGTGTTCTGGGGAAGCCTGCCCGGGATCAAAGCATGGGAAAGCAAACCGGTTGGTTAGGAAAACTTGTAGAACCACTGGGGTTAGGCGATGTGCAGATATCCTATCAGGAAGATGGTGATGATATCCAGGAGATAAAACTGGAAAAAAATGACATGAAATCACTCTGTAGAATTTATAAACCGGGAATTGAATTTATATATCCGACCATCTCTGCCAGCCAGCCTGAGAAACCAGAGATTATTGATGATTTTTCGATGGTGGATGGTATACAGCCAGTTGACTACGGGTTGGATAAGGAAAAGGAAAAAGATCAGGAAATCCGCCGGGTTGTTTCCACTGCAGAAAGGCCAATAGTTCCTGCCTGGATGGTTGGCAAAGTTGTTCATCGCGCACTGGAAATGTGGAAGTTCCCGGATGATGGAGAGACAGCGTTCATCTCCTGGGCTGATGCAGAATTACGGAGTCTTGGTATTTCTGGAGAAAGGGAAATCAAAGATGGGGGCAGGAGAGTTATTAAAAACCTGGAGAGATTCCAGGCCTCTGATTTGTATCAGCGGATGACAGGAGCTGATCGTTTATTGCATGAAATCCCCTTCAGTATGCCTCGGGAAGGTGAAAGCCCATTGATTGGCGTGATCGATGCCTTGTTTTTAGAGGATGGGAAATGGGTCCTGGTAGAGTTTAAAACCGATCGGATATCAAATAGGGAGGCATTTAAAAGGCTCTGGAAAGAAAAAGATTACCAAACCCAGGTTGAAGGATATCTCAAGGCTGCAGATACGCTGCTGGGGAGGCGTCCTGAACCAGTGTTGTGTTTCCTGAATTATGAAAAACGAGTGCATTTAGTGACTGATCGCTGGTAAATAAATTGAACATTGCACTGTGCAAATGATATTTAACCTGACAATTGCTGATACCGATTACAAAACCAAGTAGAAGCCGGTTAGCTATGGTCATTGAGACTGTGATCCAGGTAATGTCAGGAAATCCTAATGTGATCTGGCTGCCAGTCAGGCAAATGCAGGCGCTAATAATTCCACCCAAGAGACAATACAAGATTCAATCATACCCTATTTATTAGATCATTAATCAAGGGTAAAGTATTTGAATTTTCTTTTTAATACAGGTTTAGCTTTCTTGAGAAAAAGATCTCGGATATGGTCATCCATGCTCAGATAAAGTACCTGCCATCCGCTTTGTACCAGGTCAATAGTGCCTTGGATCAGCGATTCCCGGCGATTCCAATCTGAGTGTTGAAAAGCATCATCGAGGATTAGAAAGAGGGGGCTGCCGCCGCTGACCCGGGCTGCAATGCCCAGCCGGAGAGCTAATTGAACTTGTTCCCTGGCGCCTGTACTGAGATCGCTCAATGAGTATTGGCGATATTGATCATGAACATAAAGCTGGTCATTGATGAGATCAAGCTGCTGATATTTACCGGTTAGGCTCTGGAGCAAATCAGCAACCTCGGGTGTATTGATGTCGCGTTTGATCTTTTGATCTTCTTCCGCTTGGAGTTGGGTGAGAATTTCCGTAAGTCCAATTTTTGCTATCAGTTCAGCTGTTAAAGATTTGTATGATTTTTCAACTTCACTGATTAATATCTTGAGATGGTAGAAAACATCTGGCCAGGGCGTGGAAACCTCATCACCTGTTCTTTCACAAGCGCGGGCTTTAAGAGTCTCTAGATCATTATGATATGTTGATAAATCCTTTTTCAATTTTTGGAGTGATTCCTCGAGCGAATAAACTGTTTCTGAATCATAGTCGTTGGCAGCCGGAGCTGAGAGATACTTTTCTTCAATTATGTTCAAGCGGCTTTGCTGTACAGCTAATTCGTTGGCTTGCTGGTCCAGATCCGCAGATTGTTTTTTTAATTCCTGGAGCCTTTTCTCCCAATCCTTCTCATTAACCCGATCTTCTGTTATGTCAAGGAAAAAGTTCTCGACGGCTAATTTTTCTCTCTCGAGCTGAAGGCTTTTCTTGATGATATTTTCCTGATCTCTTTTACGTGAAAGATGGATTTCCTGAAGCTTGTTTTTTTGTGCCTTTAAATCAGTTAAACCAGAGGCAGATCTTCCGAATTTATCCTCAAAATCAACTTGAATGATCTTGCGTTCATTTGCATCGTCAACCATTGTTGTCCAATGAAGAAGTTTTATGCCATAGAACAGAGAAAGTCCAAAACCAAGAATGGTAATGGCAGCGCCTGGCCAGAAGAGATCCAGGGATGATAAAAAGTATTGAGTGACTATAGCGATAAAGCCGGCTGCCAGTATTGTCGTACCTGCAAGGCCAATGATCCAGGAAGGTTTCCCTTTATCATCCAGGGAATTATCTTCCCAGACATCAATGGCTGATTCCAGCCAGGTGTATTGTTTGCTCACTTCTTGGGATTTACTAATGATTTTGTTAAGTGATTTGATCTCGTTGTTTAAAGTACTGTGATCTCTGATATGGTCTCGTAAATTATCCAGAGAATCATCAGCGAGAGCTTTCCTCTTGGCTTTGATCTCTTTCAGTTTTTCACCTAGACAGAAAGCCAGGTGCCTCTTGGCTAAATTTTGCTCAGTGAGGGACTCTTCAAGTTCTGCGCATTGCAGCTCTATCTGGCGAGCAGGTCCCTGGGAATATTTTGTTTCAATTTGATCAAAAAGACTTTTGATGTCCTGCAGCTCCGAAAATAGCTGATTGTGTTCTTTGATTTGACCCTGATTTTTACCTTTTATTTTCAGGTTTTCCAGGCTTGCTTTCTGAACAGTGACCGGGATGGCTCCCAGGATCTGGTCAATAAGTGCCTGGCTGGTCAATGCAGTCTTCAACACTGCGCGATTAACGCCTCCCGGGGTATCGGCAGACAGGGCAAGTTCTCCGCCTTTCACAACCAGGAGACGTGCCATATTGTTCGGTAAACCGATATCGGATTCCTCCCAGTAGTCTTCGATTTTTCTTTTGCTAATTGGGGAAAATGAGATAGTTTCTGGACGAATACCCTGAATGAGTACCGAACCTTCGCAAGACGTATCTCTTAAGTTCCATTCCTTCGAATGGCTAAATATGGACTGAAGCAAGAATTCTACCAGGAAAGTCTTACCGGTTTCGTTGTGGCCGTAAATCAGGTTCAACATACCCAGATCGAGGTTAAGAGATTCGAGCGGTCCAAGTTTGTTGATCTGAATGCTCTTGATTTGTATTGTCATTTTCCCCTTGGGTAAATTACCTTGAGGGCTTCTTCAAGAATCTGAGATTTGGATGGATTTAATAAATCTTCAATACAGTCTAGTTTTTCTATCCAATCTTGGACCTGCAGGGATATTTCAGCGCGATCCTTATCTTGACTGTGGGTAAGATTGTCCATGACCGGATCATTCCCCTGGTAAAAGGAAAATGATTTAAATTCCTGCTTAACAGAATCCAGGATTTTCTGCCGGCTTGAAATAGCAGAGCCAGCGATTTCTACCCGGACTTGAACCCGATCTTTAAAGCCAGGAGGTAAGTCCCAGTTCTGGATTCTCATCTTGATATTCTTCTCAAGGTATTCCAGGTCATTTTCAACTGGAAGAATGATAAAACGTTCGTCAAAATAGATCAGCGGCGAGTTAACTATATGGGAGGTAGTTTCACCGCGATCTGTATCAAGAATTAAAAAGCGCCTCAGACCTGTTTCGGAAATGTTTAAAGGACAGGGAGACCCAGGATAGGATACTTCTTTACCATCTTGAGGTAGATGGATGTGGCCCAGAAACACCATTTCTGGTTGATAGTTTTTTAGGTCCATTCTGGTCAACGGCATGTAAGTCCCTTTTTCGTAGGGATCTGGCGTGTTTATGCCGGAGGTCCAATCACCATGACCAACAAGAATCCAGCGTTGATCGGTTAAATCAACTGCGTATGGGGCAATAGCCATACCCATGGTTTGATTCCCTTGATAGGGTAAAAAGAGGATTTTTCGGGAATCGTTGAGGGGCTGCAGGGCGGATTCTGAATAAATAAGTAAGTTGTCACCTGAAATGGCACCAGGATTCAGGTCTTTGTCGTGATTGCCAGGGATGATGGCAGTTGTGAGGTCTGGCGGACGATGTTTTTTGTAAAGAGCTTCGAATTCAGAATAGTTGGGTAGAGACTGGTCAAATAAGTCTCCAGCTATAACCAGAAGTTTAACCTGGTGTTCACCGCACTGCTGGAGGATGTCTGCAAGCGCCGCGAAACGTTCAGGATTTATGGACTGCGTAGTGAGGTGGTTATCTGCTGTGAAAGCGATTTTCAAGGGAATGCTTCTCCTCTAAGAGGTAGTAAATATTCATTTTACTTTATTTATTATACCGGAATAGAATATCACCCAAAGGGGTACGGCAGCTGGTCTGCCAGAACTAGCAGGATGCGTAAAGAGGATTTCAAGAGAACAGCCGTGGAGAAAAATTGTGAATATTAACTTTTGTTAGTTGGGGATATCTTTCCTGTTATTTCAGTCAGGATTACCTGCCAGATTGTAACCCGGGAGAGTTCTTTCTCCGAGATTTCCCAATACTTATCTGAGAAGTGAAGCATGATTTGTTTGATCCCATAAAGTCGGTCCTTGGGATTGGTAACTACTTCCGCAATCCCGGTGGCTATCACGCTCTGGTAGTGAAAAGACCAGCGGCAGGCAAGGTCGGGGTCAGGCTGAATTTGAATTTCGTGTTCAAACCCCAGGCAAACACGAGGATTTGCAGATAGAATATCATTCTTTTTGCCTTCCCGGGCGGTGTGAAAATAAACCGCATTTCCATCATAACCAAAAGAGAGCGGCACAACATAAGGATGATCGTTGAGGGAACACGACAGATGACAGATCAAAGAGTTGTGGATAATTTGATCCATTTTGCCACGACTGGTTATTTCTTTTTCTTTTCTTCTCATTGAAAACCTAGGTAGTTGTATGGATAGTTATGAAATCGAAGAGCTTGGTTTTATAGATCTGCGAAGTAAAAAAGCGAGCAGAACAACAACCAGAATTACAGCAAAAGTGGGGAGAATAATTGAGATCAGGGTGCCCAGGATGGAAGCTCCCAGTTCCCCGGTAGAAACAACCGGGTTAGCCAGTCCTGCGGTAGAAACTGTTGAAGCGCCGCGGACCAGGACGCTGGAGCCTTGAACAATCGCAGCAATTCCACCGCCAGCGATAATGGCTAATGACCAGCGCAAGAAGGGGGAGACATCTCCAACCATAGAGGCTGTGACGATCGTACCGGCGACAACGGCAGCGGGTGTGGCAATTGTGTCCAGCAGGTTGTCCACCCAGGGGATATAATAGGCGGCGATTTCAATTATCATTGCAATTCCAAAGGCAATTGTAGCCGGCCAAGAGCCGATCCAATCGAATCCGCTTGAAAAAGAAAGTGCGCCTGCGTGGTGGGCAATGCTCATTCCAAACAGTGGAACAAACACCCGGAATCCGCAAGTAGCGCTGAGGCCTATTCCGATAAATAATCCTAGTAGTTCTTCCATAGTTTTGCTCCTGACAGATAAACGGTATTGTTAAAAGGGCCAGAGCAGAGGAAGCTCGAGCAGTAAAACAACCATGACTATTATTGTTAACGGCAGACCAACTTTAAAATAATCAGAAAAACGGTAGCCGCCAGGACCCATCACTAATAAATTAGCTGGATGCCCCACGGGACTGAGGAAGGCAGCCGAGGATGATACCGCTACAGTCATCATCAATGGATAGGGAGAGATGCCTAAATCAGCAGCTGTGCTGAGCGCGATTGGCGCAAGCAAAACAGCTACGGCAGGGTTGGGCATTACTTGAGATCCAAGTGAAGCGAGTAGAAACAAACCAGCTGCCACAGCAAGTGGACCTGCGCTGCCAATTATAGAAATCATACCGTCGCCTATCAATTGCGCAGCCCCGGAGTGATCTAAAGCAATGCCAAGGGGAAGCATGCCGGCAATCAGAAAAACAGCTCTCCAATCGATCAGCCTGTAGGCTTCATCCATTTGGAGGCACCCGGTTAAAATCATTAACGAAACACCGGCAACTGCGGATATAGCAATTGGCAGCCAGTTGAGGATGACCGGGATTAGCACCAGGGCCATTATAAGGAGAGCGATGGGCGCTTTCTTTAACCGGGGAGCTGGTAGGGCGTCTTCGCTTAAGGCTAGAAAATCAGGTTCAGACCCAAACATATGAAGCCGGCGGCGGGATCCAAATAGAAGCAAGGCGTCACCGAATTTTAATTTCATATCACGTAAGTGGGAGCGGTAAGCTCTTCCTCCCCGCCAGATAGCAAGGATCGTCAAACCATACTTGGCTCGAAAATTAAGCTCGCGAACTGCTTTTCCTGCTAATGGTGAATGGGGAGATAAGACAGCCTCGATCAACCCTGTTTCATCAGTTTCTAATTCAGATAAATCGGGTTCTGATTGGGCTTCGATTTCCAAGTTTTGCAACCCTTCAATAGTTAATAAATCTTCCTGTTTACCTTTTATAAGCAGTGTATCACCCGCCTGGAGGATTTCCTCAGGAGAAGGCATAAGTTCAGTTGTATCCTGGCGGATGATGCCCTGGACACTTAAGCCAAAAGCATCCCCAAGACGATTTGACAGCAATGTGTTTCCGACTAAGGCAGATTCTTCAGGAACACGCATCATCATCAAAAGATCTTCTAGATGGTAGTCCTGAAATGTTTCGGAGTCCAATAAAATAAGAGCATCGTCAGTTTGGATTTGAGCAAAATCTTTTTTCCAGCCTTTGATGAGCAGAACGTCGCCATTCATCAAGGGTATTGATTCCAGATCGGTATAAAAGATAGCCTCATTTCTGCGTATAGCTAATACAATTGCCCGGTATGTATGCCTGAAAGCGACTTGCGGCAGAGTGAGACCTGCCAGAGATGAGCCTTTGCTGAGTTTTACTTCTGCGAGTCTTACATCTGCAGAGATAATTTTTTCAACCGGCAGGCGATCCTGGTCCAGCAATAATTGCTCATGGTCATGAAGTTCAAACAGGCGGTCCAGTTGACCTTCTACCAGAAGACGGTCTCCTCCCCGGAGAAGAAATGATGGATTTGGAGCTAATATTGTTTCATCGGCCCTGATAACTGTAACCACATTTAACTCGAGGGCAGAACCTAAGCGGCTTTCCTGGAGAGATTTCCCATCAAGAGAGGAGTCTTGAGGAAGATGAATGAAAGCCATCCGTTCCTGGATAGCATAAAGGTCTGTGACGTCTAAATCAGATCTTCCACCAAGTTCCCTGGTGATATCGCGTTTAGGCAGTAGATGTCGGCCAACCAGGATCATGAATAGTGTGCCTGCCAGGAGAACGGTAAGTCCTATAGGTGTAAAATCAAACATTTGAAATGGAGTAAATCCGGCATCACTTAATGCTTCGCTGATCAATATATTAGGAGGGGTTCCGATTAGCGTGTTTAACCCGCCGAGAAGGGAGGCAAAAGCCAAAGGAATTAATAGTCTGGAGGGGGGGCGATTAGTTCTCCGGGCGATATCAATCACAACCGGTAGGTACAAGGAAACTACACCAATGCTGTTCATGAATCCTGAAAGGACGCCGCTGGTAAGCATGACAATTGCTAACAGGCGGGTTTCACTATCGCCAGCGAGGCGAAGTACAAATCGTCCAATTTTACTCGCGATACCGGTCCTCGCCAACCCGCCGCTTAATATAAGAACTGCCCAGACAGTGATTACTGCAGGATTACTGAAACCAGAAAGAGCTTCCGTTGGGGTTACCAGCCCTGTTATTGCCAGGCTGCCAAGTATTATAAGGCCAACCAGGTCCACCCGGATCCGGTTAGTTATAAAGAGCAGAATTGCTGCGCCTAATATAATAAATACCAGTATGATATCTGGAGTCATAAATGTCTCTGCGATTAAGCAAGGTATGATCGTAAGCAGAAGTTTAATTATGGCTGAATGGATCTCAATTCATTCAATTATAGCTTATAACTAAATCTCATTAGTCGTCATGAATTAGTTCCTGATTAACCAGGAGGTAGATGACGGGAGTAAATATTGTTGCTAAGATTATGGGTAGAATTCCTGTAAAAATTGAGTAAGATATTTGATGAATTGCTGAAATTGGTCCATTTGAATGCTGTGACCGGCATTAGAAATACGGAAAACTTGCCCGGCAGGGCATATCGAGTCAAACAACGCTGCCGCTTCAGGGCTGATTAATCCTCCCTGGTTTTGATCTCCAGTCATTAATAAAGTTGGTATATCTATTTGGGAAACCGGGGATTGCCAGTCAGGATCCAACAAGTCAATCGAAAGAAGAGCGTGAGGATTGATGAGCTTCTTCCCCAGAGCCCAGGTATGAATTTCCTCCCCAGTCCAAGAAGGATGTTCTTTTTGTCCCAGCTGGATGAGTTTATTTAAGGGAAGAGTCATACGTCTCTGGGATTCCAAGCGGTATTTGTCAAGCTGTTCTGCCCAATGGCTGTTGAGATCGTTTGATTCCAGCCAGGGAGGATCTATTAAAACCAGACAGGTTGCTAAACCAGGAAATTCTGACGCCAAACGGGCAGCGGTATCAGCTCCCAGGGAATGGCCAATAATACAAGGTTTGTTCAGGTTTAATTCATAAATTAATCCTGACAGGTCAGAAACGCGGTCGACTGGGCTGTACCCTGATTCTGAGGCAT